>Ga0163162_10002949_pt1 | contig 16239 bp, 12 predicted proteins | sample S55metaG_FD_115310 | JGI IMG/M metagenome (GOLD analysis project Ga0163162, IMG submission 115310) | Switchgrass rhizosphere microbial communities from Kellogg Biological Station, Michigan, USA - S5-5 metaG | ecosystem: Host-associated > Plants > Roots > Rhizosphere > Soil | place: USA...
CGACGTAAGTTAGTTCCTCGCAAAAGGTATTTGCCCGGTCGTGGCAACTGGAAGTCGGCCCGACCTTCAGAATCGGTCGTGCGAAATTCACCTTTTGAGTTTCCGACAAAGACGATACCAACACGAAAGTTTGGATAAGGCTGACCATCCTTCAGCACTCTGAGAGAAAATGGCTGACCCGCTTTCAACGTTGTCGGATTATTCAACGGCACTATCTCCAGCGCCATTCCGACCGGTTCACTCCACGAGTTATCCTTCCCATTATCACCCACGGCAATGAAAGTTTTTGCATGCTTGACGTAAATCTCGCGCCAACGCTTTGGTCCTTTCATGTTGTTCCATTCGTCGCGCACTTCTTTAGTGGCATCAATCTCAGCGAAATACTCTTCGACAAGTTTAGGCGTCAACTCGAGCTGGCGCGGTTTTAATTCAACCCAACAGGTGGCGATACCGGGCTCGTTGAATTGAGTGAGGAACGCTAACGAATGTCGCAGACTCGAATGGCTGGTTAGATCATCAGGTTTTCCGTTCAAGCGAACACGCGCAACATCAATCCGGTCGGGTCTAATCGATGTTTCCAGTGAAGGAAACGCCATTCCACTCGTTAGATCGAGATAGGCTTTTGCTTTCAGTGCCGCATTAAACGTTCGCGGCGCCAACCAGGTATCGTGTGCCGAGACGGCGATAGTTGTGAAAAGTGTTAATGCAAATACAAGACAAAAAGTTCTACGCGTCATGCAGCGACCCTCGTTTTTGTTAACAGGTAAATGTTAGATGAGATCGAAGACCGAACAAAGCATGATCTTTATCAGTTATGGTGCGGATTGTGAATAGTCAGAGGTTGGTGAGTATTCCTAATTTCCGTTTTGATCCTGAAAGGATGCAAGGTCCGCAGCCAAACGCTTTCATCCTGAAAGGATGCAAGTGAATAGCCGTGGGCGAGCCGCTTTGCGCGAAGCCCACGGTTGCTCGAACCATTCGAGCCGGGACCCTGAAAAGGGTCGAACAAACCTCCGGTCTAACCCTTACAGGGTCTCGTTCGCTTACGAGCTTACCGTGGGCTTCGCGCAGCGCCGCTTGCCCCACGGCTATTAAAGTTCGTCCTTCCAGGACGCGATCATTCGTAAGCCAGAGCTTCACGCACTGTTACTCTTGCCGCTGACCAGGCGGGGAGGAGCGTCGCAATAAAACCTAACGCCGTCGATACCAAAAGCCAGATGAGGAGTCCTGTTGGAGCGAAGACGAAATCCAAACCATCATTGAAAAGTAATCGCACAAGCGCATCACCCACAAACTTACTAACGGGCCATGCTGCGACTGCTGCAATTAGCCAACTCAATAGCCCCACAATCAATCCTTCGCTGACGATGATCAGGCCGACTGTTTTAGAAGTCGCACCAATCGCGCGCAATACACCCATCTCCCGACGGCGCTCAAGCACGTTGACGCTCATCGTTGTCATCAACCCCAAGCCGCCAACACCTCCGATGATTACTGACATCACAATCATGAAGATGTAGATCATCAGCATGTGCTGATCGAAGCCATATCTGCGATCTGCTTTGCTCGAACTTGAACGGGCGCGTAATCCTTCTCTTTCTAGTGCCTTATCGAGGTCCGCCTTGACTACGTCGATCGAGTCGACATCTGACCGCGCGAGTGCAAGACGCAAACTGTTTGTTTCACCAGGATGTTTATATTCAATTGAGCTCAGTGGAACATAAGCGACAGAGGGTGAGAACTGTTCGCGTGCGATTCCAACCACCTGGTAAGTTTTCTCTTCTCCCTCCACCCGAATTTTGATGATGTTGTTTGGTCTTAGCGATGCATACTTCGCAGCCACCACACTATTGACCACTATTGAATCGGTATCGCCGGCTGAAAGACCTCGCCCGGAACTAATCTCAGGCTTCAGTAATTTTGAATCTGCCGGTAAAGCGACAATCGCGAAACCGTCATCCTCGGAGCCACTATCATGAAGACCAGCGTCTCTGCTTGAACCGTGCGACGCGACGGCGTCTTGAACGAGTGAACCCTCAGTAACCATCCATGACTCGAAGGCAGTGACACTCGGTGTATTGCGAATAGCCCGTTCGACCTTCTCCTTTTGCTGCGGTGAGGCGAAGGCAACGCTTAGGTCAAACTTTCCAGTGGCAAACATTCTGTCGAGCGTGTTTACTAAAGAGGCGCGAAAGTTGAAAGCCGTCATGAAAAAAAGACCGGCGGCTGACAGCGTTAGTAGCGTCAATGCAATTCTGCCGCGACGTCTGAATGTATTTCTAAGCGATAGTAGAAACGGTCGATAGTTTCCGCTAAAACTCGCGAGCCATCGATCGCCTCGTCCACCCACGAAATAATTGGCCGACATTCCCTGGTCCGAAAGCGCGACACGAACCGGCACTCGTGTCCCCTTCCAAACGGGATACGCTGCTGCGAGCAGCGGCGTGACCACACCAACCAGGAGATCGAGCAAGTAAACCCACAACGGTACTGCGAAACTATCAACGTCGAAGTTGAGAAAGTAGGCCATGTACCGGCACAACAACCTGCTGCCGAGTAGTCCCAGGGGTATCGCGATTATTGTGGCACTCAAACCAAGAAGGATTGCCTGCGCGAGATACATTTGCATCAGTTGCAAACGCGAAGCGCCGATCGCTTTCATTACTCCAATCTGACGCACTTGTGCAGCCATACTCGCAGTGAGCAGATTGACGACGAGGATGCCACTCAATGCCAATACAAAGAGTCCAAACGTCGACATCGCCAGGAGCAAGAGTCCCATCAGGTCTGAATGGGGATGTTTGCCCGGTTTCGGAATGTCGACCCGACGGACGTGATGCCCGCGCTCCTCAATCGACTTCTTGATATTGTTTGCGACTTCTCTAATGTGCGCTTCATTGAAACGATCCTGGGCAACGAGGATATTGAGCTGATCGAGGTAGGGTTGCTCCCCCAGCTGCCCAAGCGTTTCCAGTGTGATGTAGCCATAGACCACGTTTTCCATTCGCGCCTGGGCTTGGCCCACATCATGCACACTACCGCTGATCACCAGTTGCTGCTCCCCACCGCTCGGCAGCTTCACCGTAACGTGATCGCCAATCCTGGCGTGGGCCACCTGAAAAGCATCACGCTCGATCAGTAATTCACCTTTAGCCGGCGGCCAGGAGCCCTGCTCGCGTTCGAGTTTGCTGACACGAACATCGCCGTAGTCTTTGACGACGAAGAGGATCAGTGTTCGCCACTGTATTGGTCCTGTCTTTATTTGTACGCTGATGACCCGGCGAGCTTCCGCAGCACTGATAGATCGATCGCTGAGAATAGAGCGGATCAGATCGTCATCGATGGCGTCCATTCGAATCACTGCCGACGCAGGGTTTGTCGCGAGATAACCGCGATCAAGTTCTCGGGTCAGGATTGCGTAAGACGACATCACGGATGAGAAAGCCGCGATGCCGAGGGCAATAGCAGCGACGACAAGAACCGTGCGGGTTCGCTCGCGCCAGAAGTCTCTGAATACTTTTCGAAAAGGCGTCGTCATGACTTTCTTCTTGACCTACGAGACCAATGAGCCATCTGAGATCTCGACAGTTCGATCAATCACTCGCGCGATATCTGCTTCATGCGTCGCAATGACAACGGTAGTGCCTGCCGATGCCATTTCTCTAAAGAGATTAAAAATCGACTGCGCAGTGACGGAATCAAGATTGCCGGTGGGTTCATCGGCGAGCACTACGGAAGGCTCATTTGCCAGCGCACGGGCTATGGCTACACGCTGTTGCTCGCCTCCTGAAAGCGTTGCGGGAAGTTTGTCAGCCTGTTCTATCACGCCTACTCGATCTAGCAACGTCAGGGCGCGTTTGTGACGTTCATTGGTCGGAACCGATTTACTAAAGTCCATTGGCAGCATGATGTTTTCGGCTGCCGTCAACGTAGGCAACAGTTGAAAAAACTGAAATACAAAACCCACGTTACGACCTCGCCACGTCGCCAGACGGTTTTCGTTAAAATCCTGGATGGGTGTGTCGGCAACGGAAACAACACCAGTTGAAGGCCGGTCGATGCCGCCGATCATGTTAAGCAAAGTCGATTTACCACTACCCGATTTACCAATAACGCCAACAAATTCGCCGCGGTTGATCTCGAGATTGATGTCGTTCAACGCGGTGAATGTGCCGGCCGGGGTGGCAAAAGTCTTAGAAAGATTTTTAAGAGTAATCATGTTGGATTCTCCTGAACTGCACTGTGGCCGTGTAATCTGCGGAATGAGTGGATAAACTGTCCAGCCGCGTTTTGAGAAGCTGAACAAAGAGGCACTTTATGTCCGAGATCAGGCGTTTGGTAAGAACACACATACCGCACTTCAAGAGAAAGAAGATTGATGCGCGTGTTCGCAAAACTCGTGATGCGCTTGGCGATGCACTCGTTAATCTAATGCAGGAGAAGTCATTCGACTCGATCACGGTTCAGGACGTTTTGGATCGCGCCAACGTTGGACGATCAACGTTCTACTCACACTTTAGTGATAAAGATGATCTGTTAATGAGCGATGCCGACGAGTTTTTTGAGGGTATGGCAATGGCGCTCTCGCGTCATGGCGACAAATCAGATCGAGTGTTTCCCGTGAACGAATTTTTCCAACATTTGATCGAGGCAAAGACATTCGTCGAAGCGTTACGTAGTTCAGGCAGAATGAACGACAACATGGAATTGGCCCAGGGACATTTTGCGCGCGGAATTGAGCAGCGTTTCGCTGAGCTTCCCCGGGGCGCGACGATTCCAGCACATGAACGGTCTGTCAGAGCTTTTGCTCATGCTGGAGCGTTGTTGTCGTTGATGAAGTGGTGGATTGATCGGGGAATGAAAGAATCCCCGGACGAGATGGATAAATTATTTCACCGAATGGTTTGGGGTTAGAACTCATTATTTGCAATACTTCTTCACCAACCTGTGAACTGTATTCACGTTCCTGACTGTGGTCTTCATTCCCAAACTCTTTTCCAACGACGGTCCATAAAATTTCGACTCACCGCTTGGCCTACGATACAACCAATAGACTTCCCGCTCGTTGATGTGAAAGCCATCGATCGCCGATGCCTGCGCCAAAAGTTTTTTCGACCCCTCACCTGAAGGTTTGTCGTTAACAAAACATACGAAGAGCGTATGGCCCTCGGCGTTGATTTCCTTTTCCGGAAACGCTGAGTGTTTGGCGATAGCTGACAGTTCGTCGACTGAACGTAGAAACGTAACTACTTCATAGCCGAGCGACTTCTCGAGATGCTTTTCAATCTTGTGTTCGAGAGATTTGGAGTTGGTGACTTTGGCATCAAAGATCACGTTGCCGCTGGCGATAAAAGTTTCGACGTTGGTAAAGCCAAGTTCTTCGAAAAGACTTTTTAGTTGGTCCATCTTGACGATGTGACCGCCTACGTTGATGGCGCGGAGGAAGGCAAAGTATTTGGGCATGACGTTGAAACGTACTAAGAAGTTCTATTTGATCTATTCAGACCCTTTGCGTTTTGTGCGACTCTGCGGTTGTTAGCTGAAGTTTTCACCGCAGAGACACACGCAGGCCGCAGCCAAACGTTTCCATCCTGAAAGGATGAAAACTCCATTGTCTCCGGTAAACCCAGGCATATTTTTCGCACAGCCGCATGCCTATCACCAGAAACGGGAGCAGGTTTCTTAGTAGCGAGTTTCTTGCTTGTCGTGACCATCTGTTATTTACCGGCAACGCGACTGGCCAAGGCAAGAATGTTGTCGCTTGGGTCAGAAAAAAACGCCATCCACTCCTCTTCACCTGCTGCGCCAAACATTCCGCTCTCGTCACGGAAAATCATGTGTGGTTCAGCGATAAACTTTACTCCTTTATCAGCGAGCTCCTGGTGCGCGGCCGCGATGTCATCCACGCGAAAATAAATACTGCTCTTGGGCCCGGTCTTTTCCAGCAAGAGACGAGTACCGGAGAAATCAAAAAACACGAGGCCGGGTGGGTCAAACTTAGCGAGATAGGTTGCACCAAGCGTGTCGCGGTAGAACGCGATGGCCTCTTCGAGGTCACGAGCAAAAACAGCAATTTGATGTAGGCGGTCTAGTTTCATTTCAAAAAGTTACCAGATGAAAAGAGCCTGATTTCCTCGTCGTCGCCTGTGAGTCTGATCAGGCGCTCAAAATGAAGCCCAAGCTTTTCCAAAAGTTTGGCAGACGCTTCGTTGTCCTTGTTAGTGATAGCAACAATTCGCGGCAGTTTTAAAACATCTTTTGCGTAAGACATTATCGCGGCGGCTGACTCAAAAGCGTAGCCCTTATTCCAGGACTCGGGAACGAAAGCAAAACCAATATCAACGTCTGACAGTGTCTCGCGTTTGAGCAGACCGCACATACCTATCGGAGTTTCCGTTGACTTCAGTTGGACGAGATACAGTCCAAAACCGTTCTTTTTATAACTGGCTATTGGACCGTCATGAATATACTGGCGAGCATCGTCCAACGTCCGCACATGTTTGTCGCCGATGAAGCGCAGAAACGACGGTTCATTTAGCAAGCGAAGTATAAACGCTGCATCGTCACTGGAAAGCTCACGTAGCGTAAGGCGATTAGTTTCGAGCACAGAGAATAGTAAAATCACCAGTAGTTGAAAATGCTTTATAGCGCAAAACTGATTGTATAACCATCACAAGAATTGACCGGAGGAGTCCATGACTCAAAATGACGAAATGATTTACCGAGAATTCGGTAGCACCGGCGAACGAGTGTCGGCAATTGGTCTGGGCGGTTGGCATCTTGGTTTGAAACACGTTGATGAACCGTTGAGTTTTCGCCTTGTGCGTGGCGCGATCGACCGCGGGATCAACTTCATGGACAACTGTTGGGATTACAACGACGGTGCGAGTGAAACTCGCATGGGCAAAGCACTGCGCGATGGTTATCGGGACAAAGTGTTTCTAATGACCAAGATCGACGGACGTCCAAAAAAGGAAGCGACACGCCAGCTCGATGAATCACTCAAGCGGTTGGACGTGGAGATGATTGACCTGGTCCAACATCACGAGATACTGCGCTTTGAAGATCCGCACCGAATTTTTGACGAGGATGGGGCCAATGCTGCACTCATCGAAGCGCGGGAAGCGGGAAAGATTCGCTACATCGGATTCACCGGTCACAAGGATCCGCGGATCCATCTTTACATGCTCGAAGTGGCTGCCGAACATGGTTTCAAATTCGACTCTGTACAAATGCCGTTGAGTGTAATGGACGCGCACTATCGCAGTTTTGAGAAGCAGGTGCTGCCGGTGCTGGTGAAAGAAAAGATCGCAGTGTTGGGAATGAAGAGTATGGCAAACGGGATCCTCTTGAAGTCGAAGACTGTTAAGCCCATCGAGTGTTTGCACTATGCGCTAAATCTACCGACGTCCGTGGTGATCACAGGAATCGACAGTATGGAAATCCTGGCTCAAGCGTTCGAGGCAGTACGCACGTTCAAGCCATTGTCAGAGTTGGAAGTTGACACACTATTACAGAAAACAGCGGCCGCTGCTGCGAACGGAAAGTTTGAGCCTTTCAAAACGACCTCGATATTTGATGGGACCGCAGAGAATCCCGAGTGGTTAGGTGAAGAGCCGGCGAGGGTAAAGGCGCTGATGGAGTGACGCACTACGCAGAAACCGTGAGGTCTTTTTGCATCAGGAAATCCTTTTGGGCATCGTCACCCAATTGAAAGTTGTGAGTCCCTACCTCGACGAACCCCCACTTACGGTAGAAGGACTGTGCGCGATAGTTGTGCTCCCAAACGCCGAGCCATAGAGTGTCAAAACAACGTTTTTTGGCTTCATCGATACAGTCCGTCATCAACGCAGCACCGATACCCCTGCCGATGCTTTCCTGAGTGACATACAATCGCACCAACTCGATAGGATTTCCACCCGTGATCTCTGCTGGTGCTGCCCCGGCATTCATCATTGCGTAACCAGTGACATCTCCGTCTAACTCAGCAATCTTCACCCAGCCATTTGGGTCGGAAAGTTCTGCGGTCTGTTTAAGTGGATTAAAAGCAGCGCTCATGTAGAGCGACATATTTTCGGCGGTGTTGTCGGAGCCAAACGTTTCTGAGAATGTTCGCGCAGCAAGTTCCGACAGGAGCTCCGCATCGGCGATCGTGGCCAGTCGAATCGATAGATCGGGCAAGAGAGTATCCTCGAGAAATATGCGACAGGACTACGAGACAGACCGGGCGAGACGAAGTCAGGAAGGGCCCGCCGGCGCTTATTGTGCTCACCTCACACCCAGGCCGCACTCTAGTAATCAGCACCAAAGGTTTTAGCTAATTTCAGCCCAGGGGTTGAGCTTTGGCAATCCTGGGATCAAGATGTTCAATGGTGAATCGCAACCCTGAAGGGGTTGCGTGGCCACTCGCGAATGCGATAATCGCATCGATGTTTTGTGCTTGTTCGTGACGAGTTCACTGGGATCGACGCAACCCTTTCAGGGTTGCTCGTGTTGATACCTTCACTTTTGTCCCAGGGTTTCAAAGCAACCCAGGGCTTGAATTAGTCAACGCTTTCAGCGTAAGAGCAACAACAACCTCCTGTTAACTCTTCGACGTGTAAAGCTCCGCTCCCGCCGACACAAATTCCTCGGCCTTTTCTTTTAGGCCTGTTTCAATCGCGATTGCTTCTTCAATCTCTTTCTGCGCCGCGTAGTCGCGCACGTCCTGGGTAATCTTCATTGAACAGAAGTGTGGGCCACACATCGAACAGAAGTGCGCGAGCTTGGCGCCTTCCTGCGGCAACGTTTCGTCGTGATAGTCACGCGCAACTTCTGGATCGAGTGACAAGTTAAATTGATCTTCCCAACGGAATTCGAACCGCGCCTTAGATAACGCGTTGTCGCGATACTGCGCACCCGGATGTCCTTTCGCCAGGTCTGCTGCATGCGCCGCGAGTTTGTAAGCTATCACTCCGTCCTTTACGTCCTTCTTGTTTGGCAGGCCAAGATGTTCTTTGGGTGTGACGTAACACAGCATCGCAGTACCAAACCAACCAATCATTGCCGCACCAATGGCGGACGTGATGTGATCGTAACCGGGCGCGATATCGGTCGTGAGTGGTCCAAGTGTGTAGAAAGGAGCTTCATGACAAGTCTCCAACTGCTTGTCCATGTTCTCCTTGATCAAGTGCATTGGCACGTGACCGGGACCTTCAATCATCACCTGGCAGTCAAACTCCCACGCGATCTTTGTTAACTCACCGAGCGTTTCCAACTCGGCAAATTGGGCTTCATCGTTTGCATCGGCGATGGAGCCGGGTCGCAACCCGTCACCCAGCGAAAACGACACGTCATACGCCGCCATGATTTCGCAGATCTCACGAAAATGCGTGTACAGAAAACTCTCTTCATGGTGAGCGAGACACCACTTCGCCATGATCGAACCGCCACGACTCACGATTCCCGTAGTTCGCTTCGCCGTCAGCGGCACATAAGGCAAACGAACACCGGCGTGAATCGTGAAATAGTCGACTCCCTGTTCTGCTTGTTCGATCAACGTGTCGCGAAAGATTTCCCAGGTTAGTTCTTCTGCTTTTCCACCAACCTTCTCAAGTGCCTGGTAAATCGGCACCGTCCCGATGGGGACCGGAGAATTACGCAGAATCCATTCGCGCGTAGCATGTATGTTCTTCCCGGTTGAGAGGTCCATCACCGTGTCGGATCCACAATGAATCGACCAACGCATCTTGTCCACTTCTTCCTCGATCGAAGAAGCCACAGCGGAGTTGCCAATGTTCGCGTTGATCTTCACCAGGAAGTTTCTCCCAATTACCATTGGCTCAGACTCGGGATGATTTATGTTTGCCGGAATGATGGCGCGTCCGCGAGCAACCTCTTCTCTTACAAATTCGGGAGTAACATATTGTGGGATCGCAGCACCGAACGATTGCCCACGATGTTGATGCGAAGTGGACGAACGATCGTCAGTCGAAGAAAACAGTTTCTCTCGACCAAGGTTCTCGCGAATAGCAATGAACTCCATCTCCGGTGTAACTATTCCCTGTCGCGCGTAGTGCAATTGCGTCACACAGGTGCCAGACTTTGCGCGTAACGGAGCCCTCTTCAAAGCCGGAAACTCTTCGAGCTTGCCTTCATCCTTAACCCGAGCGCGATCGGCTGCGGCAAAAGTCAGATAGCCATCGTCAATCGGTTGGGCTTCGCGTCCTTCGTATTCCTCAACGTCGGCGCGAGCAATGATCCAATCTCGTCGCAATGCCGGCAATCCTTCGCCAACGTTGCACGTGATATCAGGATCGCCCCATGGACCACTCGTGTCGTAAACACGAACTGCTGGGTTGTCGATTAGAGTGCCGTCGAAGTTGCGTGTCGGTGTTTGAGTGATTTCACGAAACGGAACACGCACGCCTGACAGTTCTCCATCAACATAAACGCGACGGGAATTTGGCAGGTTTGAATCGGCATCTGATTTCTTTGTTTGAATAGCACTGCTCATAATTTTTCTCCAACTCTAAGTATCCTCTAAAACAACCAGCCGACCATGAATCCGTCTCTCCAATCTTCCTCACGCCACTTTTTTCGAATAAGGTCGAGCTCACCGCGATCGAACCATGTGCCGCCACATTTCGCGCAGGTATCGATATAAACCATGTCCGACACTAGCTGCTTTTCCATTTCGCTGTCGTCCACCGGGCAAGGGCGTTTCGTTTCAGTCTTCAACGCGTTCCAGCACTTGCTGCAGAAGAGATTTCCTTGTGAGGTTTGCGTTAGCTCTTCCCATTTATGGTTGGTTCCACAACGAACACATTGATAATCGGTCGACATTCACACTCACACTTTCGAAAAGCAACAAAAAAGCCGTTCCAAACGCAAACGAAGGAACGGCCTATGCTGTTTCTCCCTGCGCCGGTGCTAACCGTATCAGGTTCAAGGGGTCTCAGAGGAATTTTTGATTTTTGATTGCGGTATGGTGATTTGAAAGTTTGTACTTTGAACTTCGTAGCAGGCTGGCAAAGCACAAAGAACCAAGTACAAACTTCCAAAATCAGCATTCAGCAATCAAAAATCAGCAATCCCTCTGACTCTCAGCCTTATGGCTCCCCCGAACAAATCAATTCTCAAACTTGAAGCGATTCTAGAACTGATTATCGTTGCATGCAATGAAGGGTCGATTCCAATGTCGACAATCTAGGGCAAGAGTGTCGGCGGAAAGTCGCCGAGGGGCTCGCTACCGCAATTATTTCATGAGCTTGTATAATTCGCACCGTTCGAGATCACACCTGAAGTTCACGGAGCCCAAAATCGATGTCCATCCGAAGAGTTATTGCTCTTTCGCTAATTCTGTCGCTTTTATCTATGCCCGTTCTGGCGCAGAACGGAAATACCGACCTGTTATCACGCATTCGTAAAGAAGCGATGGAACATTCGCAGATCATGAAAACTATGCACATGCTGACCGACGTCTACGGTCCGCGGTTGACCGGTTCACCGAATCATAAGAATGCCGCCGAATGGGCCATCAAGCAGATGACTGCCTGGGGCTTGGAAAACTCTCATCTTGAACCATGGGACTTCGGACATCCTGGTTGGTTGAACGAACGGTTGACGGCCCACATCTTATCGCCAGTAAAAGATCCGTTGGTATGCGAGGTCCTCTCATGGACGCCGAGTACAAAAGGAACGGTGCAAGCCAAAGCTATGCAGCTGGTTTTGCCTGAACGACCTTCGCAGGATCAACTGAACATTTTTTTCAATGCTCAGAAATCGCGAATTCGCGGAAAGATTGTGCTCATCGGTAAACAAACGATCGTGCCCGTTAATTTAACCCCGCCGGCGAAGCGTACAACTGATGAACAAGCGCAACAACGATATGGTCCAAACGCGCGTCCTTTTGCTTTCCCCACTCCTTCTCCGACGCCAACACCAGATCCTAATGCCCCGAAACCATTGACTAACGCCCAGATTGCCGAGCAACTCGATCTATTCCTGCGCGACAACGGCGCTGTTGTTCGGGTGAACGATGCCGGCCGTGAGTTTCGGCAGATACGTGCCTTTAATAACCGCACGTTTGACGTCGACAAAGCAGTGCCGACTGTTGTCATGAGCAATGAAGACTTTGGACGCATCACGCGAATTCTGGCGGATGGAACTGATGTCACACTGGAGTTCAATATCGTTAACCATGTCTATCCCGAAGGCACAACTTCCTACAACACGGTTGCGGAAATTCCGGGCAGTGACAAAGCCGACGAAGTAATCATGCTCGGAGGCCATCTTGATTCGTGGCATGCAGCAACGGGTGCGACTGACAATGCGATCGGTTGCGCGATCATGATGGAAGCGGCGCGCATCCTGAAAACGTTAGGTATAAAGCCACGTCGCACGATTCGTGTTGCGTTGTGGAGCGGTGAAGAGCAAGGACTGCTCGGTTCCCAGGCATACGTAAAGGAGCATTTTGGTTCGTTTGAAAATCCAAAGCCCGGTTACGAAAAGTTTGGCGGTTACTTCAACATCGATTCAGGCACTGGTAGAGTTCGTGGCGCAGGTGTATTTGGTCCACCTGAGGGCGCCGCAATCATGAGAGAAATCCTGTCGCCCTTTAAAGATGATGGGGTTGTCGGCGCAGTTCCCTCGCGAAGCAGAGCGTTGGGTGGTTCGGATAACACCTCGTTTAGTCAGGCAGGTTTGCCGGGAATCGGCATGGGCCAGGATCCAATCGAATACAACAGCAACACCTGGCATACAAACCTGGATACGTACGAGCGCATTCTTGAAGACGATGTGAAGAAGGACGCAATGGTTGTGGCGTGGTCTGTTTACCAACTGGCGACTGCAGACACGCTGTTGCCACGCTTTGCGGGTGCTGATATGCCCGCGTTGCCACCACCGTCGCCGACGGCGACGCAACCTGCGACGACTGACAAGCGTACAGAGAAGAAGTCGAAAGCGAAACCAGCGAAGTCAAAAGCGACCAGCTCGAGGAGAAAAGGCAGAAGATAGCTGCTGAGGTTAGGTTAATCACCCAGACGCAGAGTGCACAGTTAGTGCTGTCCAAACTCAGGTGCGAACCTTGAAGCGGCACTAACTGAGAAACGAGTGTCCCAATGAATCGCCGACACTTTCTGAGATCAGCTGCGGTGGCTACAGCCGGGGCCAGTCTGATGCGCACTCGGGTTAGCTACGCTTCGGTACTCACTGGTTCACCCAAGAAAGTTGTCATCCTTGGCGCTGGGATGGCAGGGCTGGTTGCTGGTTACGAACTGTCGCAACTTGGTCACGACGTAACCATCCTCGAAGCTCGAATGCGTCCTGGCGGTCGCGTGCACACTTTGCACGAACCGTTCTCTGATGGACTTTATGCCGAAGCCGGCGCCGCTCGGATTCCTGATAATCATGACCTCACACTTAAATACGTAAAACTGTTTGAAGTTCCTTTAGAACCGATGTACCCGACGGGTTTGTCTGCCTTACGGTTCGACGACGGTGATCGGCGTGAAGTACCCATTGATGGTTTTACGGACGCACTGGGACGAAACCTTGGCCCCGAGTTAGGCGGAAGTCCCTCACGCTGGAGGAAGATAAAAGGTGGCACGGATATGTTGCCGAAAGCGATCGCTCACCGACTCGCAGACAAGATCCAATATGGTTCTCCAGTCGTGAGAATCGAACAAGACGCTAAAGGCGCGACTGTTACTTTTCTTCATGCTGGTAGTCCGCAAAAGTTAGTTGCCGATCGAGTCTTGTGCACGATCCCGTTTTCCGTCTTGCGCAATATCGAAACGGTCGGAATCGGCGAACGCAAGCTCGATGTGATCAGACATGCACGCTACGACGCTGTTTCGAGGGTTTACCTGCAAACAAGAAATCGTTTCTGGGAAAGTAAGGGCTTAAACGGTTTTGCTTTTACGCGCGATGGCATAGAGATCTGGCAGCCAACATGGAGCCAACCTGGACCGCGAGGTATCCTGATGACTTATGCGCGACCAGGCGAGGCAGAGCGAATCACGAACCTGAGGGAAACAGAACGCGTCGCTTCCACACTCACGCAGTTGGATGAAATTTTTTCCGGCCTTAAAACGAACTTCGAAGGTGGTTCGTCAAAATGTTGGTTGGACGATGAGTGGTCGCGCGGCGCCTGGAGTTTCATTGGCTTCAAGGATTTTGGCAGTGCTACTTCCTTTGATGGCGGAAGGATTCATTTTGCCGGTGAACATCTCTCGCTATGGTCGTCGTGGATGCAGGGCGCCATTGCCTCCGGGTTGCGAGCGGTAGACGAGATCAACACAGCTTAGGCCAATCACTGGTAGGCTTTCCCAAGTGGGCGAAATCCCATGCACTGCATGCCTAATTCGTTCAACTCCTTTCCAGCCAGAAACGGCTTGAACAATTCAAGCACTTCTGTGCATGCATTTCTTTTGCAAACTCCTAAGCAGGCTTTTTCACCAACAGTTTTTCCATATCAACCGCATAGGCAACCTGCTGATCCGTCAGAACAAACAATCGCTTCCCATCCAAACTGAAACGCACAAACGCAATTGGTCCGCCAAACACCAGACGAGCTTCGTCGTTGCCATTCGTAAGGTTATAGACCGTCAGTTCACCGGGATAGTTTTCTACAACAATTTGATTCTTACTTGGACTGATGGCCGCGTTGCTTCCAAAGAATCGTTGTTGCAGTTGGCCGTTGTTGATAGTGAAGACAAGAATGCGATTGGATGAGTCGTGAAACACCAGCCAATTTCCTTCCGAATACGCCGCGCTGATATCGAAAGATCCGCGACCGGTTTCAAGCAAAACTGTACCCACAGTTTTTGAAGCAAACGCATCGACTACTTCCAGCAAATAGTCATCGTCCTTGTTGCCCATCTTTTGCGCCTGAGCAGCAAGCGCCGGATCATCGCGGAGTCGATCTTTCCCGGGACCACTGCCGAGCGTCCAATAAAAGATCAATCGACCGGAAAACTTATCGAAGTAATAACCTGGCGCGTCGCCGACGAAATCGCGCGACCAGACAACAGTGTCCTTGATTACGTCGCGCAGCGAAATCCGGACATTACTTTTGAGCGAGGAATCACTAGACCTACCTGGTTCCACAGCTGGCGGCGGCTCCTCACGTTTATCGTTCTTATCTCCGCCGGTTGGTTTCAAATTGCTCAAAGGTTCACGGATGAGCACAAACCGTCCGTAAAGTTGCGCGCCTTTCTCCGGAATCTCGCGAATGATACTGGCTGAGCCGTCGGCTGGATTGAGCAGAACGAGCGAGTGGTTGACGGTCTCGTACTTCGGAAAGTCGCCGACACTGCCACCGCTATTACTGACAATCGCTCCTTTGAAGCCTCTGACAAAAACCTTGCGTTCACCCGACATCAAACTCCACACACCACCACGTGTCTTTGAAGAGATCGCCAACCACTCAAAGTTGTCTGCAACTTCTGAAACATTCAAACTGCCAATCACCGCAGCCGGAATCGCGATCTTTTTGCTGTCGACAATGTCGATCCGTTTTTTCTCCTGATCGTATTTATAATCAGCCAGCACAACCTCACCTGACGCCCCTTCATAGACCAGATAATTCTTCCAAACTGTAGCGTCAGTCTTGTTCATGCCATTGACGATCTCGTTGCGGGAGATGTCGAAGATTCCCAGTTTGGCATTAGCGAGTGGTTTGATAATCACAAAGTTTGTATCACCAGCCAGATCCAGTTCGTCAGCACCAAGCGGAAACTTTGCAAGTCGCTTTCCGTCGGGAAAGGAGAAGATGCCTGAATCTTCGAGTTTGTTTGAGGCCATGCCCAGGATCCGGTTGGAGTCGATAAATGTAAATGCGCGCTGAGTAATCTTCTTTACGTCACCACCCACTCCAATTGTTTTCAAGGTAGTCAGATCAAGGCCTACCGTAGTGTTCTCCGAACCCGCGACTTTTACCAGGTCAACTTTGAAAGTGAAGCGAAAATGATTTGAGCGTGAGACAACCAGATAGTGACTGTCGGGTGAGTAGACGATATTGAAGAACCCATTGTGATTGGAAGAGTCTTTTGCGATTGCAGAAACCCATGAGAGCACTTCGAAAATGTTGAGCTCGTAAAAGTGTTTCTTCTCCCAAACGCGCTTTCCTGTTTGTGTGTCGATCAGATTGATGTTGAGATCGAAATCGACGCACGCGAGAAACTTTCCGTCAGGTGAATACTCGTGTTCCCAACAATCTCTCCGCACTACCAGTTCGCGCACTTCGACCGGCCG
>Ga0163162_10002953_pt1 | contig 16228 bp, 13 predicted proteins | sample S55metaG_FD_115310 | JGI IMG/M metagenome (GOLD analysis project Ga0163162, IMG submission 115310) | Switchgrass rhizosphere microbial communities from Kellogg Biological Station, Michigan, USA - S5-5 metaG | ecosystem: Host-associated > Plants > Roots > Rhizosphere > Soil | place: USA...
ATCGACCCGCGCGCGAGTTGATTGACGGATATGTGGTGTTCGAGTGAGATCAGGATCGGCTTCACCCGCGGGGTGCAAGGAACCGTGACGATGGCCTCCTTCGGCAAGCTCGTCACGGGTAGCTCGACACCCAAGGGGTGCAGCAGCTGGGGCACCGCCCAGTCGGTACAAAGGAGCACCTGGTTGGCTTCGATCGGCCCGTCTTTGGTCGATGCCGTGAACACGCCGTTGCGCTTCTCGATGCGCTCGACCCGAGTGCCGTAGCGAACTTCTACCTGTTCGCGGCGAGACGCGATCAGGAGCGCGTCGAGCAAACGGAAAGGCGACGCAGTGCCGTCCTTGGCGCAGTACGTGCCTCCGACGAGGCGCTCGCGATTCAGGGCGGGGACCATCTTCATACACGCTTCGGCATCGAGCAATTCACTCGGCACCTGATATCTATGCTGAATCGCGATGCTCGCGTTGAGCCTGTCCAGCGCATTCTGGCTGTGCGCCAATACCAGGTAACCATCCTGCTTGAGCTCGATGCCGCGTGGATAGTCGAGCAGCTCGGAGGCATTCTCGAAAAACGCCGTACTCTCCTTGGAGAGCAGGATGTTGAGGTCGAGACCCCATTGCATCCGGAATCCCGCCCCGTTGCGACCCGACGCACCGCTGGCGAATTCTCCCCCGTCGACGACCATGATGCGCGCGCCGGATCGGCGTTGTTTCATCCACCACGCACTGGAAAGGCCAAAGAATCCTGCGCCTACGACAAGAACGTCGGTGGTAACCGCGGTCATGGTTCGACGGCGCGTTTCTGCTGGGCCAAGGCGGCAAATGGGACCGGGCGCGCCATGGGGCGCGGCGTCATCATTTTTCCGGGTGCGACACCAGCGTGCAATTCAGCAAGAACTGCGACCGAATGCAGGCACATGCGCCCGCCGCACCACCCCATGCCTGGACGTGCATTGCGCTTGATCGCGTTGAGCGAATGGTGCCCGTTTTCGAGCGCGGAGCGAAGCTCCGAGAGCAGCACGTTTTCGCAGCGGCAAACTACGGTATCGTCGGTCGCGGTGCGCCAAAGCGCCACAGGCACCACCAGCGTCTGCCGCACTACGCGCGCAAAGCGGCTGTATCGTCTGCGTGCCGCGATCGCCTCAGTCAGCGCGTCCGAGGTCGCCACTGTCCGCACAGCACTCGCCGCGGCTGCACCGACAATCGCTCCCTCGCTCTCGGCAACCAGCGCGCCGCGAAGGCCGGCCGTGTCACCCGCTGCGAAGAGCCAGGGTAGCGACGTGCGACCTTCGTCATCTGTCTCGGGCAGCCAGAATCCACCATCCGGATCGTGCCGAATGCGGGCGCCCGCCATCGCGGCCAGCTCACTGTTCGCAATGAAGCCATAGTTGATGGCCAGCAGATCGCAGGCGATTTCGCGCGTGGTCCCAGGCAGTGCGTGCCCTTGCTCGTCGACGCGCGCCATCTGCACCCCTTCGAGGCGCTCCTTGCCGAGCGCCCGAATGGGAATGTAGCCTGTCAAGCGCGGAACGCTCGCCCGGAGCAGCGAGCGTCCATAACGCAGGCCCTCGCGCATGATGTCACGGCCGTGCCACATGCCGGCCGGGGATCGCAGAATCGCCAGCGGTGAACGCAGACTCGCCAGCGCTGCGACCCTGGTTCCCGCGCGTGTCAATTGCGACGCCACAACGATCGGCAGTGGTCCGCATCCTGCCACGACCGCTATGCGCCCTGGCGAGGTGCGCTGCGCCTTGAGGATCGCCTGGGCCCCCCCAGCAAACATCACGCCAGGCAGGGTCCAACCCGGAAACGGAATGGCGCGCTCGCGCATGCCGGTCGCGAGAACGACGGCATCGGGCTTCAGGACTTCGGTGCGATCTCCAACCTGCACGTGGATCTCGCCGTTGCCGAAGGCAGCGTACGCGATCGTGTTGGCGCGATAGTGAATCGCGTGAAGAATCTCATCGAAGCGTCGCAGCAGCCGTTTCTTGCGCGAGAGCTCGGTTGGCTCGGCGAACTCGGTTCCCGACAGCCGCGGATCGGCCTGGCGATAGATTTGGCCCCCCGGTCTTGCCGATTCATCGAGCACGGTAACTTCGCAGCCTCGCGCGGCCGCTTCGATGGCAGCGGCCATGCCGGCGGGCCCGGCACCGACGACGACTACGGATCGGCGCATGGGGAGAGACCGTGCTGACGGTAGACGATCATGCCTGGCCGCGCTTCGGTAACGCATGCGCGCGTATCGGGTATCCCGTCGATACTGCACCGGCATTCCCAGCAAACGCCGATAGCGCAGACCGCTCCTTTGGCGTTGCCGGCCTCATCGATCCGCAGGCAACGCTCACCGGCATCGAGCAAAGCGGCAGCCACGCTTTGTCCTTCATGGGCCGTTACCGGCTTGCCTTCAAAACTAAACTCAAATCGGGTCGACATGTTCAACCTGGGCGCAATTGCGGACACGATTCAGCGCGGAGTATTTTCTCGGAGGGTAGAGCGTTCTTGACAGGAATATCGACCGCGTGAGAAGCTTTTGTCAAGGAAGGAAAATGTCTTCCAGGCCGCGCCCGCCACTTCGCAGAATTTCTCAATCGGCATCTCGGCAGTGGCATCCGAGCGCGCTCGCGCATCATATCCCGAGGAGGCAAACCGTGTTCACGCGACCCATTCTGGCGTTGGCAGTGGTTTTGGGCATGAGCTCATCAGCGATTGCGGCCGACGCTACACCGGCCTGGAACGAGATCATGGCGCAGAAAAAACTTACCGCCTGCGTCGTTCCGTCCTACCAGCCTTACTCTGCGAAAGACGCCGCCGGGACCTGGAGCGGCTTCGCCGTCGAGATGGCAAAGGATGTCGCGAAGAGCCTGCACGTGGATCTCGAGTACGTCGAGACCAGCTTCAAGACCGTCGTGCTCGACATCCAGAGCGGAAAGTGCCAAGTGTTCTTCGGCTTCAACGCAACGCCGGAACGCGCGCTCGCGATCGACTTCGCCGGGCCGTTGTATACGCTGGGGTTCGGCGCGCTCGACCGGCCGGGATTCGTGCCGAAGGGTGATCACTGGGCCGATCTCAACGACCCGTCGATCCGGGTCTGCTACGCCGTCGGCAACAGCTCCGAGCAGCAGATCAAGCGGTTTGCTCCAAAGTCGACCCAGGTGGCGTTGCCGAAGTCGGATGATTGTGCGCTGGCCATCATGTCGGGCCGGGCGGATCGCTATATCGACGGCGTGATGGGCACCATGGGAGCGCGCGCGAAGAACTCGAAACTTGGAGCGCTCCACATGATGACTCCGAACTACGCGCTGCCTTCCTATGCCGGTGTTCGCCTGGATGACGGCCGGTTCCAGAAGTTCCTGCAGCGGTGGGTCGAGTACAACCGCGGCAACGGAAACATCAATTACTGGCTGACATCATCGATGGAAAGCATCGGTATCAAGCCGGAATCGATCCCTCCGGAAGTGACGTTCTAGGTTCCGGAAAACCTCCGCAAAGTCGTCCGATCGCTGGGCCTGCAGGCATCGCGGGCCCACGCGTTCTCCTGCCGGTGACGGCAGTCGTCATCGAAGCCGCGGCGGAAGGCGGCAGGCGCGGTCTCGTCCTTCTCCTGAGACAATACCCTGACTCGGTTTGGCCGAGGAGCACCTCAAGCGCCCTCGGACCGCTGAAGACTCTCGAAGCTGATTCACCAAGCTTCGACCCTGTGCGGACCATCGGGTGCCGAGTAACTTGTGTGAAGCGAGGCCGACATGTCGGGCTATGAGTGGGATTTTCGAGCTGCATTCCTGCATCCTGAGCTGTGGTCGAAAGCGCTGTGGGTCACCGTTGGGTATGCTGTCGCGACGACCGTGCTTGGGCTCCTTCTCGGCGTGATTTGCGGCATGATGCTATTGAGCAGATACTGGATTTTCCGCGCTCCCGTAAGCGCCTTCGTGCAAGTCTTCCGCTGCACGCCGCTGCTGATTCAGATCATCTGGTTCTATTACGCACTGCCGGTCGCCGTAAATCTGACGATTCCCGCCTGGCTTGCCGCTGGGATGGGGCTGACTTTCTACATGGCGGCATTCTCGGCCGAGATTTTTCGTGGGGGCATCATGTCGATCGACCGCGGGCAGTGGCACGCCGCCCGGGCGATCGGGATGATGTCCTGGCAGGTCATGTATCGGGTCGTGTTGCCACAGGCGACGCGGCGAATGATGCCGCCCTTCGTCAATCAGTCCGTTCTGCAGCTGAAGAACACCTCGCTGCTATCGATCATCGCGGTGCCGGACCTGATGTATACCGCGCAGGTGTTCGTGTCCGATACGTTCCGGCCCCTGGAGATATACACCACGCTGGGCATCATCTACCTCATCATCCTCTATCCGATGCAGAAGCTCGCGAAAATGCTGGAGCGGCGCGATGACATCTGACTCTGGAGCCGCGGCCCGGGGCGCGCCGATGGTGGAGATCGAAAACCTGCACAAATGCTATGGCAAGCTCGAGGCTGTCAAGGGTGCGTCACTGAAAGTGGGCCGGGGCGAGGCGCATTTCATCATCGGTCCCAGTGGGTGCGGCAAATCCACGCTGCTCCGCTGCATCAACCTGTTGGAAGAGCCGACGCGGGGCATGGTGCGGGTCGGAGATACCACCATGCGGTTCGGCGAAGGCGCCAAATCGATGTCGGCGGGAGAACAGGCCCGGTATCGCGCTCGTGTCGGCATGGTCTTCCAGCAATTCCATCTGTTTCCGCACATGACCGCGCTGGAGAACGTGATGGAGGGTCCGCGGACGGTCAAGCGCCTGCCGGCAGCCGAAGTTTCGGAGATCGCCGAAGGGCTGCTGGAGAAGGTGGGATTGGCCGAGAAGCGCGACGTCTACCCCAAGCACCTTTCCGGCGGCCAGGCGCAGCGTGTCGCCATTGCTCGCGCGCTGGCGATGGCGCCGGAAGTAGTGCTTTTCGACGAGGCCACGTCGGCACTGGATCCCGAGCTGGTTGGCGAGGTACTGGCGGTCATTCGCAAGCTCACGGAAGAGGGCATGACGATGGTCGTGGTGACGCACGAGATGGACTTCGCGCGCGAGGTTGCCACCGACGTCACATTCATGGACGCTGGTGTCGTCGTCGAACAAGGACCTACCGACCGCATGCTCAGCCACGTTACCAGCCCGCGCCTCGAGCAGTTCTTGCGTCGCTATCGCCGTTAGACGCGCGACCCAACGAAGGAAAGGATCCTATGATCCCGCCGAAAGATGAAGTGACGGTTTGCTTCGCGCACGTCGCCTACAATTTGCAAACACGATTTGCGCAGCGAGGCACGGGCATCCGCTCCTTTCAGGCCTGGAACCGCGACGAGCTCGATGCCCGGGTGGGCGAGGCCGACGTCCTGGTGATCTCGGGCCTATGGCGAAACGATCTGATCGAGAAGGCAAACAGGCTGCGGTTCATCCAGTCGATCGGTGCCGGCACCGACCAGTTCGGGCGCGACGCTCTGTCGGCGAGAGGGATCCGGCTGGCGAGCGCCAGCGGCGTCAACATGAGGGCGGTTTCCGAGCACGCGATGGCGCTGATTCTGGCGCTTGCGCGACGCCTTCCCGAAGCCCGCGACAACCAGGCCAAGCATCACTGGCGCGGAATGATCGGCGATCTGGCACGCCGCGAAGACGAGCTCGGCGGCAAGACGCTCGTCATAGTGGGTCTGGGCAAAATCGGCGGGCGGCTGGCGCGCTTGGCAAAGGCCTTTGACATGCACGTCATCGGCGTGCGGCGCGATCCGGCCGCCGGCAAGGATGCGGCCGACAGCGTGCATGCCATGGCCGATCTGAATTCGCTGTTGCCGCAAGCCGACATCGTCGCGCTGACCTGCGCGCTGACCAAGGAGACTGAAAACCTGATCGATGCAGACGCCTTGGGCCGGATGAAGAAATCCGCCTTCCTGATCAACACCGCGCGCGGCAAGATAGTCAACGAGGCGGCGCTGATCGCGACGATGCGTGCCGGTGGCATTGCGGGCGCCGCCATCGATGTTACGGTGGAGGAACCATTGCCGGCCGAGTCGCCTTTGTGGGACTTGCCCAATACCTTCATCACCCCGCATACCGCGGGCGAGACCCGGCGCTATGAGGACAATGTGCTGGATATCCTCGAAGAAAATCTCCAGCGCCTGTGGCAGGGCGAGGCCAAACTGCGCAATCAGATTGTCTGACACGGAATTTGTAGAGGCGCCTCCGCAAGCAGGCGCGCCGACAGCCAACGCAAGCCCCGAGCGCAGGCGATTGACGCTTGCGCTGCTGTTCTCACTGCTGATTCACACGGTGTTGTTGAGCCTGATCTTCGGTGGCGCGGGTTGGCTCCCGGGCTTTGCCTTTCCATGGCAGGACCGACGGATCGCAGTACCCGATTTGCGCGTCGCACTCGTTCCGGCGCAGGTCACAGCCGCGGAGCCCGCAGGCGCGTCGGCTGCGGAGGACTTGCAACAGGAATCCGTCGAGCAGCCTGTTACCAGTGGGCCGGCGCCGACCCCACCCGCGTCCGGTGCGCCGACCCCGCGACATGCTGCAACAGCGATCGTGCCGAAGGTTGATCTAAGGACAGAGGCCAAGCCAAAGGCAGAGGCCCCAAGAGGAGAGGCCACATCAAAAGGAGAGGCCACGCCTGCTACAGACGCCGCGACCCCCGCGAAAACGCCCTCACGCGTCGATCGGCCCGCGGACACGGCGCCTCCGCCGATCACCATGCCGCCCATGATCGCCTTGACGCGGCCCGACCAGGCCACGTGGGCCATGTCTATCACTCCAATGATGCCAGCGCCCGCCTTCGCGCCGGCCCCCAGCACCTCGAGCACGGAGGCCGCGAAGCCGTCGCTCCGAGATTCTGGCGATGTAGCGCGGGCGCGAATCCAGGAGGAGTGGGAGCGACCCGTTGAATTAGCCAAGCTCGATCCTTCCAAGCAGGAGTGGCAACGGCTAGAGCAAAGACTGGAAGCTGCGCGGCAGGACGCTGCCCATCAGGTAGCGGCGCGGGCCGAGAGCGCGCGGCTCGCGGCCGGACGCCAGGAGGCCGCACGCCAGGCGGCAGAACTGCAGGAGGCGGCACGGCAGGAGGCCACAAAGGGCGAAGCCGCAACGATCGAGGCTGCAAAGATCGAGGCTGCAAAGATCGAAGCCGCAAAGGTCGAAGCCGCACGCGCCGAAGCCGCAAAGGTCGAAGCCGCAAAGGTCGAAGCCGCAAAGGTCGAAGCCGCAAAGATCGAAGCAGCAAAGGTCGAAGCCGCAAAGGCCGAAGCCGCACGCGCCGAAGCCGCACGTGGCGAAGCCGCACGCGCCGAAGCCGCAAAGATCGAGGCCGCAAAGATCGATGCTGCAAGACTGGAAGCGGCGCGCCGCGCGATAGGACGACAGCTGGACGAGGAGGCCGCGCGGCGTGAAGCTGCGACGCGACTGTCGCCCTCCTCGAGCGGCGGACGTCGATACCGCCTGTTCGGTCGCACCGACTCCAACGCGGAACTCATCCTGTACGCAGAAGCCTGGGCCCGGAAGATCCAGTTGAACATGACGTTCGACATGATCCGCGAAGCGGCGAAGCAGCCTCACACCGATCCGCTCGTGACGGTGGCCATTCGTAGCGACGGCTCGGTGGAGTCGGTGACCTTCGTTCAATCCAGCGGCGTGGCGGCCATCGACGACGCGATACGACGCATCGTGCACAGCCAGACACCCTACCAGGTGTTCCCGCCGGGTCTGGCGAGCGAATACGACGTGATCGAGATTCGCCGAACTTGGTACTTCGACGTGGCAATCCGGCTGTACTGATAGGACAGTAAAAGAGCGTCAGGAGATTCTCAACGCGCGCAGTCTCTGTTTTCGAGTCGCTTTACGGAGTCGTCGCGCAAGACAATCTTGTTATCGGCTGGCAAGCCCACGGCAGTTAGTTGGGAGTGTCTTCAGACGATCTCGCCTTGACACCCTTGTGGCGACAGGTATCATTGAGCGCATCTTGAAACTGCGTTCAAAAATGAAACGCGTTTCCCGTTCACGAGTATCCGAGAGAGTTGAATAGATGGTGGGTTTCAGCACGGGGTCGGTGGAGCGGGCGCTCGAAATCCTTGAGGTACTGGTTGATCGCCCGGAAGGTCTATCTCTGACCTCTCTCGCCGATCAACTGGAAATGCCCAAAAGCGCGGCGCACAAGCTGTTGAACACGCTGGTCGGTCGCAACTACGTCGCGCAAGATGCACTGACGCAACATTACAAGCCCACCATGCACCTCGTGTCGCTTGGGTTCCGTCAGCTTGGCGCGACCAGATTGCCGGAGATCTGTCAGCCGGTTCTGGATCGTCTCGCGGCCCAAACGGAAGAGCTTGTCCGAATGACGGTGGTCGACGGTGAGTCCTTGGTATGGGTCGCGAAGGCACAGGGTGCAAAGACGACGCTGCGTCTCGATCCAATCATGGCCCACCCGGTCGTACTGCATGCCACTGCAACCGGTAAGGCGTGGCTCGCCACGCTTCCCGAAAAGGACGCCCTACGCATCGTCCTGCGCCAGGGATTTGACAGCGTTCCGGTAGGTCCGAACGCTGTCCGAAGCGTCGGCCGATTGCGCGATGATTTGCGCAAGACGCGTACGCGCGGTTACGGCATGGTTAACGAAGAAGCAGAGCCTGGCGTGACCGCGCTCGCTGCAGTAATTCGAGCCGGCGATCGTAAAGAATTACCCGCCGTCGGGACCGTAAGCGTGGCTGGCCCAAGCGTTCGGCTGACACGAAAGCGCATCGACGAAATCGCCCCGACGGTTCTTTCCGCCGCGTCCGAGCTTTCCCAGCTGTGGCCTGTCCGGGAGCATCACGTCCCAGCGAAACTTCGCCGGGTCGCAGTCGGGTAAGCGCCAGTGCCAGAGCGATGTGCGGTGATTCGTCCAGGAGCACGGCGGCAAAAGGCGAAGAAGGAGGTGTTTCAGTGTCATTGAAGATATCGCGAGGGCCGCCCGACGACCCCCAAAGTCCAGAGGCTTCGGAAGCATCTCTGCCCACCGTTTTGTACGCGACCGGCCCCACGAGGAGATCAAGGCGAATGCGCAAGGTCAAGCGCATCGGCTGGAATCTGCTGCCGCCTCTGACGTTTATTATCATTGTCGCATTGTGGGCCGCTGCCGTTCCCATTTTCAAAATACCGGCTTACCTGCTGCCGGGTCCGGGGAGTGTTTTTTCGCGGGTCGTAACGGATGCACCGATGCTTTGGAATCACTCCGTGGTAACGCTGACCGAGATTCTCCTTGGTTTTGGTTTGACCGTGTTGACGGCAATCCCGCTCGGGCTCGTTATTGCCCTCTCGCCGCTGGCGAAACAGATTGGCTACCCGCCGTTGATGCTCATGCAGCTGGTGCCGAAGATTGCGGTTGCGCCGCTCTTTCTCGTGTGGCTTGGCTTTGGGATCGAATCCAAAGTTCTGCTGACTGTGCTGATGACCTTCTTTCCCTTGCTTCTGGCCAGCATCAGCGGGTTCCAGATTCTCGATACCCGGTTTCTGTATCTGACCCAGTCAATGGGTGCCACTCGTTGGCAGACCTTCCGCTATCTTCGATTCCCGGCTGCGCTTCCCGTAATTTTCTCTGGCGTCAAAACGTCGGCGACCATCGCCGCCACGGCGGCGATCGTCGCCGAGTTTGTCGGCGCCAATCGAGGATTGGGATTTGTCCTGCTCCGTGGCACCGGTACCATGGATCTTGAACTCGTTTTCGCGGTGCTTGTCGTGCTGACAGTTATTGGCATCGCGATCAACTACATAGTCGAATTCAGTGAGTGGGCTATGACCCCATGGCAACGCGCGAAAAACAACTAGCAAGCGCACGGCTGAAGGCTGGTGGCCGCGAGTACATAAGGATCCGATTCTTCGGGAGGCCGTCCGGCCAACCCATATCGAGAGGAGATGAAATGCGTAAATCAATCAGCAGACTGTTTATGGACGCCGCTATTGCCGCTGGTCTTGCCCTTGCAGCCGGCAATGCGGTAGCGGCTAATACGCCGATCACTTTTCAGCTCAACTGGGTAGCTGGCGGAGCAAACGCGGGTTTCGCCGCTGCCGTCGCGGAAGGCTTCTACAGGGACGCTGGGCTAGACGTGACGCTTGTCCAGGGAAACGGCTCGGGCAACACCGCGCAACTGGTCGCGAATGGTCGTTCCGAGATTGCGTACGCCGATGCGGTCGCGGTGAGTCAGCTAATCGCGAAGGGTGCCCCGATGAAGGTGCTGTCCACAGTCTATCAATCGAATCCGAACGAAGTTTCAGCGCTGAAAAAAACCGGAATCAAGTCGATCAAGGACCTTGCCGGCAAGAAGGTGGGCGTTCCGTCTGGTTCGTCTCAGACAACCATGCTGCCCCTGCTTTTGAAAGCCAACAACCTGAAGGAATCGGACGTAAATCTTATCAACATGCCTCCCACAGCGATGGTGCCTTCTTTGCTACAGGGGCAGGTTGACGCGATCCTCGGATCGGTCGATTCGTATCAAATCCAATTGGAAGCGCAAGGTGCGCAAACAGACAACTTCATGTTTGCCGATCATGGCGTCCCCACCGTGAGCACCTCGATCTTCGCCAGCGACAGTTACATCAAGAACAATCCGGAGGTTATCAAAAAGTTCATCGCGGCAAGCCTCAAGGGCTGGTACTTCGCTCTGGACAATCCCGAAAAGGCGGTGAAGGACCTTAAGAGCGTCTTCCCAGAAATGAATGAAAAGCTGGCTACCGCCGAGCTGGCGTCGATCAAGCCGTTGCTCTGCAGCGGCGGAGCGAAATACATCGGTAAGGCAGAAGATGCTCTGTGGGTGAAGACCCAGGATCTCCTCTCGGAGGTGAAGCTTCTGCCCGCCGGCCAGGATCCGAAGACCTATTACACCAACGCGTATCTGCCGCCCGCATCGGAGATGCGTGCCTGCAAGGCTTGACGTGACGACGTTGTCTGACGTGCAGCGCCGGGGATAACCGGAATCTGACATGGCCAACGAACGACGGACTGGCTACCGATATGCCGACCTTCATGTCGGCATGGCGTTCCGCAGTCCCGGACGCACCATTACGGACGCCGATCTCGTGGGCTTTGCCGGTCTCACGGGGGACTTCTCGGAGCTGCACACCAGCGACGTCTACGCCAAGAGCAGCCAGTTCGGACGCAGGGTCGCTCACGGACTGCTGGGCCTTGCCTATGCTCACGGCCTGATGTGGCCCAGGACCGGCGAACTGCGCGAAACGGCGATCGCTTTCCTTGGAATAAGCGATTGGAAATTCGTGGGGCCGATATTCATCGGCGACACGATCTTCGTGAACTACCAGATCAGCGAGCTCCGGGACAGCCAGTCCAGACCGACGCAGGCGATTGCTGTGTTCGACGTATCGGTCGTGAACCAGGACGACACAATCGTGCAGCGCGGCCGCAAGGCGCTACTGCTCTCGAAGGTTCCCCTCGAAGCGATCTCGGCGTCGGCTGATGTCGAGACCAGGGAATAGAGGCGGCGTCCGATGAATGTCGCCCATGCAACGGAAGCGAGGTCCGGTGTCCCGATCCGAATCAGCAACGTGTCCAAGACCTTTGGCGAAGACGAAGATCACCCGTTTCTCGCGCTCAAGGAAGTCAGCGTCGACATCGAAGCGGGAGAGTTTATCTCGGTAGTCGGCCCGTCTGGATGTGGAAAGAGCACCTTGATGCTCATGGTGGCGGGGCTGTTGAAGCGTAGCCGGGGCGACATTGTGGTGGCGGGAAAGAGCGTAACAAAACCCATCACCGACATCGGGATCGCCTTCCAGGACCACTTGCTCCTCGAGTTCCGCAGTGCCATAGCGAACGTTACGCTGCAGGCCGAGATTCGCGGGCTGCCGAAGAAGAAGATCGAGACCCGGGCCAAGGAGCTTTTTCAGCAGCTTCGCCTGACTGAGGCCATGAACAAATATCCCCGTCAACTTTCTGGGGGTATGCGCCAGCGTGTTTCTCTCGTTCGCACGCTCGTTCACGACCCGTCGGTGCTTCTGATGGACGAGCCGTTCGGGGCGTTGGACGCCTTGACCCGTCTGCAGGTCCGTATGGATTTGGAAGCGCTATGGCTTCGCCGGAGGCCGACGGTGCTTTTCATCACGCATAGCGTGGAGGAGGCAGTGGGTCTCTCCGACCGCGTATTGGTGATGAGTCCCAGCCCTGGCGAGGTTGTGGAACAGATCAAAGTGGATCTGCCCCGTCCTCGCCCCATCGTTCTCGGCGACGCTCCGGAATTCGGTGCCTATGTGGACAAGATTCATAGACATTTCGAACGAATGGGAGTGCTTCATGGAGTCGACGGTCCCGTGGCCGCTGAAGACTAGGAGCGCTTCGCCATGACGACCAGTGAGCCGAGCAACGCTAGGTCGCAGGAGGATTCCCCGCCCCTTGTTTCAGTGGCACTCAACGGCATGATCGCCGAAGTGGCGATCAACAACGGTCCGATCAATCTTGTGACCAAGGCAATGCTCCGTGCGTTCAATGGCGTCTTGATCGAGGTTGCCGCAAGCACGGAAGTCCGATGTCTGATTCTGCATGGCGGAGAGGGACGCGCCTTCTGTGCCGGGAGTGACATCAAGGAGTTTTCTCATCTCCGGAAGGATGCCAGCGAACATAAAATCTTGTTTGAGGACATGGTACTCAGGCATTTGGCGCACATGCCTATGCCAACGATCGCGGCGATCGACGGCCCGGCGTTGGGGGGCGGACTGGAACTCGCTCTCGCGTGTGACCTTCGCGTATCCAAGCGCGGAGCTGCAATGGGCCTTACCGAGTCCCGGCTGGGCGGGCTGGCGGGAAACGGATCTTTGCGATTGACGCGTCTCGTAGGGCCTGCGCGAGCCAAGCAGATGCTCTTTACGGGAGAAACGGTTTCCGATGACCAGGCGCTGGCCTGGGGGCTTGTGAACCGCGTGGTCACCGATGGATCGGCGCTGGATGGCGCCCGGGAACTTGCGGCCACCATCGTTTTGCGCGGGCCGGTCTCTAACCGGCTCGCCAAGGAGCTCGTCGACGCAGCCCAAGACCTTCCCCTTGACGCTGGGCTGTCGATGTCGACAAAGGCTCAGCAGCAGATATTTGACAGCAGCGATCTCCATGAAGGTGTAACAGCGTTCTTTGCCAAACGCCAACCAGAATTCAAGGGCCGATAAGTTTGCAGACGCGATCAGCGGGCAATCAGACGCAGGGCTAGAGCACGCGTTACCGTCGAGCAGGACGCTTGAGCCGCAAGGCAGTTGGGATTAAAGAAAAGGTCATGGAAAAAATTACAGCGGACGAAGCGGCTCGACTTGTTGAGGATGGCGACGCGATCCTGATCAGTGGTTCCGGTGGCGGTCATTCCGTGCCCGAAACCTTGCTCGCCGCGGTCGAGCGGCGCTTCCAAGCGGAAGGCAAGCCGCGAGGACTGACATCGGTCAGCGTTGTTGGCGTCGGCGATCGGGCGGCTCTGGGTGCCAGCCATCTCGCGCACGAGGGTCTGCTCAAGCGGGCGATCACGAGCGCTCTCGTCGATTCGCCTGGCCTCGTTCGCTTGGCAGCCGAGAACAAGATCGAAGCGTACACTTTTCCCCAAGGTGTGCTGTCGCAGCTCATGCGCGATATGGCCGCTGGGAGACCCGGCCTGTTAACCAAGACGGGACTCCACAGTTTCGTCGATCCACGACAGCAGGGCGCCAGGCAAAGCCCGTGTACCCCGCTGGATTTCGTAGAAGTCGTTACTCTCGCCGAGGAGGAGTGGCTGCTCTTCAAGCCGGTGCCGGTCAGCGTCGCATTTCTGCGCGGTACGACCGCCGACGAAGATGGCAACGTGACGATGGAACAGGAGGCCGTGTTTGGCGAGATGCTCGCGATGGCGCAAGCGACCCGGCGCGTCGGGGGCATCGTGATCGTTCAAGTCAAGCGGATGGCTTCTCGTGGTACGTTACCCGCTCAGCAAGTGAAGATTCCAGGAATCCTGGTCGACTTTGTCGTCGTCGATGCCGAGCAGCGCCAGACCTATGCGACGGATTACGATCCCAGCTATTCCGGGGAACTGCGCATCCCGGTTGACCATATCAAACCGCTCCCGTTCGGCCCACGCAAGGTGATCGTTCGTCGCGCCGCGATGGAGCTTTTTCCAGGTGCAATCTGCAATCTTGGCGCGGGCGTTTCGACAGGCTTATCGACGATCGCCGCCGAAGAAGGTTTGCTCGACGCAGTGCATCTAACCAACGAACAGGGCCTGATTGGGGGAGCTCCGATCACCGGCCGCGACTCGGGCGGAGCCCAAAATTTTTGGGCGATGATCGATCAGCCGGCGCAATTCGATTTCTACGATGGCGGGGGACTCGATCTGGCCTTTCTTTCTTTCGCCGAGGTCGACCCGCAAGGCAATGTCAACGTCAGCCGTTTCGGCGACAGGATCATTGGCGTCGGCGGGTTCATCAACATCAGCCAGAATGCGAGATGCGTCGTATTCGGCGGAACGCTCACCGCCGGCGATCTCGACGTCACCTGGGAGCAAGGCAAGACCGTCATCCGCAAGGAAGGTCGCCATCAGAAGTTCGTTCCGAAGCTCGAGCAGATCTGCTACAGCGCAGAGATCGGACGCGAGCGATGTCAGGTGGCCTTTTTCGTCACGGAGCGCGCGGTCTTCCGGATTGGAGCTGACGGGCTGGAGTTGATCGAGATCGCGCCCGGGCTCGACCCCGAGCGCGATGTCATTTCGAACATGGGATTCAGACCACGGGTTGCGCGCGACCTTAAACAGATGGATGCGCGCATTTTCGATCCTCGGCCGATGGGCCTTGCTGCGCATGTTCATGGCAAGGCACGTGGTTATCGATCGAAGCGCGTCGCGCAGTGGCACGAGGCTCGCAGAGCGGCTGCAAAGTGACGCGTCCAGTCAGGACATTCGGCGCTCACGGCAAACCTTCGGCCGCGGCTAGCAAGCGCAGCGGTCGGATAATAACCATCGATCTGCTCGAGATGGCATGACGAATGTCCTTTTGGGCTGCATTGCCGATGACTTCACCGGCGCAACGGATCTGGCGAACAACCTCGTGCGCGCCGGGATGCGCGTTGTGCAGGTCATTGGTGTGCCGGGACGGCGGTTGGACACGGATACCGATGCGCTGGTGGTGACGCTGAAGTCGCGAACGGCGCCCAGGAATGAAGCCGTTGTCCAGTCGCTGGACGCATTGAAATGGTTGCAAGCCCAGGGTGCTCAGCAGATCTATTTCAAGTATTGCTCTACATTCGATAGTACTCCGCAAGGCAATATCGGGCCGGTGGCCGAAGCGCTTATGGATGCGTTGGCAGGGTTGGAAAGCGCCGATTTCACCATTGCTACGCCCGCATTCCCGGACAACCAGCGCACGGTATTCAAGGGACACCTGTTCGTGGGCGACGTGCCGCTCAATGAGAGTGGCATGCAGAACCATCCGCTTACGCCAATGACGGATTCCAATCTGGTGCGCGTGCTACAGGCGCAATGCCACCGCAAGGTAGGCTTGATTGACTACAAAGTCGTGGCACAGGGTGAAACGGCTATCCGTGCGCGCATCGGAGAGTTGCGGACTCAAGGCGTCAGTTTGGCCATCGTGGACGCGATCTCAAACGATGACTTGCTGCGGTTGGGCCCGGCACTCAAGGGCATGCCACTCGTGACGGCGGGCTCGGGTGTAGCGATTGGTCTGCCTTCCAATTTTGGGATTACTCCCTCGAACGCTGCAGCCACCTTGCCCGGAGCCGCCGGATTGCAGGCAGCCCTGTCGGGTAGTTGCTCTCCGGCTACCAATCGGCAGGTACAGGCTTTCATCCAAGCGGGTGGTCCGGCGTTCCGTATCGATCCCTTGCAGATCGCTGCCGGGGTGGATGTAACAACGCAGGCGTTGGCTTGGGCTGCGCCTCTGCTGAGTCAGCGACCGGTGCTGATCTACTCGACCGCTGATCCCGATGCAGTCAAGACGGTGCAAGGGAAACTCGGTGTGCATCAAGCCGGTACCTTGTTGGAGAATGCGCTGGCTGCGGTTGCACACGATCTGGTGGAAGTCGGTGTTCGCCAGCTCGTTGTAGCTGGCGGCGAAACCGCTGGCGCCTGTGTACAAGCCTTGAACATCACGCAAATGAAAATCGGCCCGCAAATCGACCCTGGTGTCCCCTGGTGCTACGCCCGCGCCCGCACCGACGCCGTGCCGGAAGTGGACCTGCACTTGGCGCTGAAGTCCGGTAATTTCGGTGCCGACGATTTCTTCA
>Ga0163162_10002954_pt1 | contig 16227 bp, 16 predicted proteins | sample S55metaG_FD_115310 | JGI IMG/M metagenome (GOLD analysis project Ga0163162, IMG submission 115310) | Switchgrass rhizosphere microbial communities from Kellogg Biological Station, Michigan, USA - S5-5 metaG | ecosystem: Host-associated > Plants > Roots > Rhizosphere > Soil | place: USA...
ATCCGACCTGGGAGTTGGTTCGCTCTCGGGAGGCGCGCCTTCCCCGATAAACACAGCCGAAACCGGGTTATTGCCCGCATTCGCACCGCTGCTCATCGCCCTGGTAGCGGCCTGCACGACTTCGATGGCGCTGGTCTGTTTGGAGTCGACCAGTGTGGGTTCGCCCACACGTGTGGCCTGCGCAACGTCCGGATGCTTGCTGAAGCCGCCTATAACCGACGACATCATGCTGCTCTCCTGGCGGCTCTCGATCTCTTTCTTGTTCAGGGCGACTGCCGCTTTGGTCGGACGAGGCACCGGTTGTTCAAGCGCTTCGAGGCGCTGCTTGGCAGCGTCCGCGCGATCAAGCAACGGGTAACGCGTAAGAATGCGCGAATAAGCAGCGCCCGCATCTTTCTTGAACTGATCGATCAAGCGTCCCTTGGCGCTCTCGTCCATCTTTCGGTTTTGCAACATCGCCACTTCGCCTTCGTAGGCCTGGCCCAGGATGTACAGCGCATTGTCGGCGCCGCTGTAAAGCGGGTAGCGATCGATCACCGACTTCAAGCGCGCGATCGACGCGGGGTATGACTGGCGCAGATAGTAAAACTGTCCGATCCGGAACTCCCGCTCAGCTAGAACTTCCTGCACTTCCATCAGCCGGATTTTTGCTTCAGGCACAAGCTTGCTGTCGGGGAATTGCAAAATCAGATTGCGATATTCGTCTTCGGCGCGGCGCGCATGCGTGAAGTCCCGGTCCGGCTTTTCCATGGCCTGGTAGTGGATGTTCGCGATCTTCAGCTGCGCCTCGGCCGCCTCGGGCATATTGGGGAAGAAGGTGATGAAGTCTTTGTATTCGATCTCGGCCTGCGTCAGCGCCGTCGAGCCGCCCTCGGCGTACCAGGAATCGGCAACCGCGAGTTTCGCGCGCGCGATGAATTCCGAGTCCGAGTAGGTGTTAATCAACGTCTGCAGGATCATGCGCGCCTGGTCGTAGCGGTTGTGCTTCAACTGGTCCATAGCACGGTCAAACAGAACCTTGTCGGGCTGTTTCGATCCGACATTGGCCAGCGGATTGGTGACCTTCTTGTTGGTACAAGCGACAGAAAGGGCCAGCAACAACCCCAGAAGTGCCATCTGCGAAACGCGACGTGACATGAGAACCTCGGAGAAAAAATATCGGCCGTCGGAGGCCAATCGTAAAGTGTTCAGACTTTTTGCAGCAAAGCCTGGTTGGCCGCCCTTAGCAACGTCTGCGCGTTAACTTTAGGATCGCCCTTGCCAAATACGGCGTTACCCGCAACCAGGACCTCAGCCCCGGCCCGCACCACTTCCCCTACTGTATCGAGTGCGATTCCGCCATCTACTTCGATTCGGAAACTTGCGCCCCGGGCTGCCCGTAATTCGGCCAAGCGGCGGATTTTATGCAGGGCGGATGGAATAAACTGCTGTCCACCAAACCCCGGATTGACCGACATCACCAGCACGTAGTCGACGAGTTCCAGCACTTCGACCAGGCTTTCAACCGGCGTGGCCGGATTGATCACAACGCCGGCCAGGCAGTCGTGATCCTTAATGTGGTGCAAGGTCCGATCAAGGTGGTGACAGACTTCCTGGTGTACCGAGATCCAGTCCGCGCCCGCTTCGGCGAATCCTGTGATGTACTGGTCCGGATTCTCGATCATCAGGTGGCAGTCGAGCGGTAACTGCGTTACCGCGCGCAGCGACTTCACCACCGGAGGCCCGATCGTAATGTTCGGAACAAAGTGTCCGTCCATCACATCGACGTGAATAAGCGAAGCTCCGCCGTCGGTAGCGCTGCGAACCTGATCCGCAAGATGCGCGAAGTCAGACGAAAGTATCGACGGTGCCAGTTCGATCAAACCTGGTCCTACCTTGGAGGATCCAACCTCTTGAAAATGCTGGTTACGCTTTGTGAAATTCTAGCATGGGTGGAGGGAGCGCCCGGCCCTAAACCGAGGGGAAACTCGAGCCCGCGTGCTACTCTCAACAACTTCCCTTGATGAATCCAGCTCCGCAATTCGGATCGCTATTCTTCAGCCTGTGCGCGGTGTTCCTCTGGGGCGCAAGCGACTTCACCGGCGGATACGCCGCCCGTCGCACCAACGCTTTTTTATTCACCGCCATCGCTCATTGCAGTGGAATGATCTTCATGACCGTGGCTGCCCTCGCTGTGCATGCAACGTTTCCCACCCGAATACAGGTGCTCTGGTCGCTGGCTGCAGGATCGATCGGCGGAGTTTCGTTGCCCTTGTTTTTCAAAGCGCTGGCCTCGGGAAAAATGGGATTAGCGGCTCCAGTTGCGGCGGTACTAGGTGCCGCCATACCCGCCGTTTTCAGTATTGCAACTGAGGGATTCCCGGGAGTGGGCCACATCGTCGGCTTCGTACTTGCTGGAATTGGTGTTTGGCTGATTTCGCGATCGGAAGATGGCGGCACGCGTCCGGAAGGACTGGGCCTTGCTGTGCTTGCAGGAATCGGGTTCGCCGGGTTTTACATTTGCATCCGCCAGGCAGGAGATGGTTCTGCGATTTGGACCGCCACCATCGCCCGTGCGGCATCATTTCTTGTAACCAGCACAATCGTATTGATCGGCGGTCACGGGCAGCGAGTCGCCGTACCGATTGCGGCGCTGGCTGCCATGGTCGGTTTGTTCGATGTCAGCGGGAGTATCGCGTTCATTCGAGCAAGCCAGGCCGGAAGGCTAGATGAAGCGGTCGTTTTAAGCTCGCTCTATCCGGTGATCACTGTGCTGCTGGCGCGCATTCTCTTGCGCGAGCACTTCACTCGGTGGAAGCTGGTCGGGATGATTGCGGCGCTGGCGGCGGTACCGATCATTGCGCGATAGAAGTTTGCTTGAAACGAATTTCTTCATGACCACTGGACGAGGCTACCGTGGCGTTGATTGAAATCCGCAATTTGATAAAGGTCTTCCCGCTTGGACAGTCGGTGTTCGGTACGCCGCTGAAGGGGGAAGTCCGCGCAGTCGACGACGTTTCCCTCGACATCGTTTCCGGCGAAACGCTCGGCCTGGTGGGCGAATCAGGTTCCGGTAAAAGCACTCTCGGTCGGCTCGTCCTGCGATTGATTGAGCCAACGTCGGGAAGCGTGAGCTTTGAGGGGCGCGATCTGACTTCGGTCTCACGACCGGAAATGCGGCAATTCCGGCGCGATCTCCAGATCATTTTTCAAGACCCTTTCGGATCGCTCGACCCGCGCTTTCGCGTCGAGGACGTCATCGCCGAACCGCTGATCATTCACGAATCACTGAGCCCAGACGCCCGACGGGTGCGGGTTTCCGAGTTGCTGCGCGCGGTTGGCCTGGACGAATCAGCCATGCGCCGCTTTCCGCATGAGTTCAGCGGTGGACAGAGACAGCGCGTCGGAATTGCCCGGGCGCTGGCGCTGCGTCCGAAATTCATCGTGGCCGATGAGCCGGTGTCGGCGCTAGATGTCAGCGTCGGAGCCCAAATCGTGAACCTGCTCGGCCAGCTTCAGCGCGACTTCGGGCTCACGTATTTGTTCATCTCCCATTCCATGCCGGTCGTGCGCTATCTGTCGACCCGCATCGCGGTCATGCGGCAAGGCAAAATCGTGGAGATCGGAACCCGCGAACAGATCACCGAGCGTCCCGCGCATCTCTACACGCAGACTCTGCTGAAAGCCACCCCTGAAATCGCCGGGTAGTGGCTCGCTTTTTAAGCTTTCCTCCGTGGGCTTGATGTCCTTGGTGGTTTGAGCCTTTGATATTGCCTCGCTGTCCAATTCGGTTTAAGGTCACGCCCTGACCTGAATTGGTGATAAATGTCACTGACGGTCGCGAGCAAGTCCTTCCACAATTCACTGCTTACCGGAGGCTTCATGCCGCTACGCCTTTCCGTGCCTGCGTTCCTCCTGGCTTTCGGTCTCTCAATCTTGGCATCAGCCCAAACCAAGCCCGCGGGCGATGCGGCGTCAGCTTGCATCGATTGTCACTCCAAGACAACCCCGAGCATCGTTTCCGATTGGAAGCTGAGCAAGCACAGCCAGCTCGAGGTGAGCTGCGTCGTGTGTCACGGAGACGGCCACAGTTCTGCGAGCGACGTGGCGAAGGTGCATATCCCGACGCCTGAAACCTGCAAGCAGTGCCACGCGACCCAGGTCGAACAGTACATGAAGGGCAAGCATTCGAAGGCATGGGCTGCGATGAATGCTATGCCGACCATTCACTGGCAGCCGATGGCCATGATCGAAGGACAGAAGGGCTGCGGCGGTTGTCACAAAGTAGGCGTGAAGAGCGCAGCGGAAATTATCGAACTTCGGAAGCACGGCAGCGAGTTCGGCGCAGCTTCCTGCGATTCGTGCCACACGAGGCACACCTTTTCCGTCGAAGAAGCGAAACAGCCTCAGGCTTGTCAGACCTGCCACATGGGCTTCGATCATCCGCAGTGGGAAATGTATTCGTCATCCAAGCACGGCGTCCGCAGCGACTTGAAGCAACGCAAGCTGATCCCGGCCGAGGCCGCCGCGCCCACTTGCCAGACGTGCCACATGCAGAATGGCGATCATGGCGTCCGGACGGCGTGGGGCTTCCTGGCAGTGCGGCTTCCGATGCCCGAGGACAAGCAGTGGGCCGAGGACCGCGCAGCGATCTTGCAGGCGCTCGGTGTTCTTGATCCTCAGGGCAAGCCGACCGCGCTCGTCGAAACCGTGAAGGCCGCCGACTTGGCGCGCCTGACTCAGGAAGACTGGCAAGCCGAGCGTGACAAGATGCTGAAAACCTGCAACCAGTGTCACTCAGCAAACTTCGCGAAGCAGCAATTGCAGCAGGGCGACGACATGATCAAAAACGGCGACCACTTGATGGCCGAAGCTATCCACGTGGTGGCCAGCCTGTACAAAGACGGCACTCTGCCCAAGCCGAAAGATTACGCGTATCCCTTCCCCAACCTGCTCACCTTCCACGATGCGCCAACCGCGATCGAGCAGAAACTCTTTGTCATGTATCTCGAGCACCGCATGCGCACGTTCCAGGGCACCTTCCACGCGAGCCCAGACTACGCATTGTGGTACGGCTGGAGCGAAATGCAGCGCGACCTGACGGAGATCAAGGAACTCGCCGAGCAGATGCGCTTGAACAAACAGGTACAGGGCAAAGTGGATGCGATGAAGTAAAGAGAACTTTTTTTAGAGGGCGTCATCCCGAACGGTCGCGTGTCTGGGGCACCCATGCAACGCCAGTTTTGGCGTTGTGGGGTTAGCGAGCGGAAGGATCTTGCGTGGACCGCCTACACGCTCAACCTCGAGCAGACCGCAGATTTCCGATCGCAGATCGCACGTTCCGGGTTATCCTTCCGCTCCGGAGGTATCCCGTGAGACGTACGTTCCTGCTCGTTACATACATTGCACTCGTGGCCGCCAGTGCGGCCGCGCAATCCAAGAGTCCCGTCAGCGATGTGATTCGCGATGTGGTCGCCTCGCGCCAGAAGACCATCGTCGCCGCCATCGAGGCGATGCCCGCCGACAAATTTGACTACAAGCCAACCGCCGACCAGATGACGTTCGGACACCTCGCCGAGCACATCGTCGAAGCCAACAATTTCTTCTGTTCGAAGGCAGCCGATGTGGCCGAACCGAAAGTTGAAGTCAAAGACAACTACGGTAAAGACAAGCTCCTCGCGGCCGTAAAAGCGTCGTTCGATTTCTGCACGACATCTTTGGCGAAGACCGACGACTCGAAGCTGGGAGACACGATCGAAGGCTTTGGCGGCAAGAAACAACTGCGGGCCTGGGCCTTTGTCGCGCTGGCCAGCAACTTAGCCGATCACTACGGAGCCGCCGCAATGTACCTGCGCCTCAATGGCATTTTGCCGCCGACGGCGCAGAAAAAATAAGCTGGCGCATGTTCCCTCGGGCTTCGAGGTTTCATTGTCATCTTGAGTGGAGAGAGGCGAAGCCGAACGCAGTCGAAAGACCTTGCGTTGAATTCCCCACATGCCTATCTATCGAGTAATCGAGCCGCAACTCGGACGCATTCAGCAGCAAGAGTGGCGCCGTCGCGTGTCGCATGTAGTCGGTCTGCTGCTTGTGACGCTCGCCGCGTGCGCCATTGGGCTGATCGCGTTGGACTCTTCCAATCAGCCGCTTCCTGCAAAGTGGTTTCGCTCACTGTGGAACGCCCTCAACCTGATCACGACACTCGGCGATTTCAACGGCTTGGACCTGCGCGAAAAAATCTTCATGATGGCGACCATGATCGGCTTCCTCGCGATCGGCGGCTACGCCGTGTCAACATTGACCGGCGTCCTTTCCAGCGACTCCGTAATGGCGCTTCGGGAGAACAAGAGGATGAAACACAAACTCGAGAATCTTGCCGACCACGTTATCGTCATTGGCTTCGGTACGATTGGCCGCCTGGTGGCCGGCCGACTGCATGATGCTGGGGAGCAGGTGGTGGTCATCGATCGATCCCCCGACCAGGCGGCCCAGGCCTCCAACCTCGGCTTTGTCGTAGTACAGGGGGATGCCGGAATGGACGATGCGACGTTCGACCACGCGCGGGTCGAGCGCGCCAAGGCACTCGTGGTGACCACCGAGGATCCCGACCGCAAACTGTCGATCACCTTGATGGCCCATTCCCGTAACAAGGAACTGAAGATCGTGGTGAGTGGAGAGAACAGCCAACGTGGAACATTGCTCCATCGCGCGGGAGCGTCACAGGTCGTGATCACGGACGATCTGATCGCCAATGCCCTAATCGATCCGCTCCCCAAAGGCGACAAAGCTTAATTTCGATGGGTGGGCGCAAAGAACCCGTGCCGCAAGAGTTTTGAAGCGGCTGTCCCGTCCGAAAGTGAATGCCTTCGTTACAAATAACTCAGCCACCCCCAATCGCGATGCCGGCTACGAAACTTCATAAACCACAAACACGGTGGATAAAGCATTGCTACCGCGAGAATCCACGTGGCGTAAATAAATGGCAAGCCGTGACCATACCCCGCTGGTTTCGTGGCAAAGTCTGCAATCACTGTGCCATGCAAGATAGGTTGGCGAAATGCCATCGCGACCACGATCGCCAGAACATTCAGCAGATAAAGGTGCAGCACATAGTAGAAGAGCGGCACGCGGCCAAAGACGACAAGAATGCGCCCCAGACCGCGCTCGGCTTTGGCTTTGTCGAGTAGTCCAAGCAGGACTAGTGACGGCCCCAATGTCATCAGCAGATAGTCAAGAGAAGGCGGATATTTCAGCGTGTTGAAGAAAGACACCAGGGTCAGCGCGAGAGTCGGCTGAACACTCCATGGGCCTGCCGAACGCGGGAATCCGAAGGGCAATCCCGCGATACCGTTCCCGTAGAGATTCATTCCTCGCAGCACGAAGAACAATGCCGTGGCGCAGAGTCCGATCCTGAGAATCCATTTGCGACGGTCCGTCCGGCGCAGCACGCTTCCAAAAGCAAACCCTGTCGCCATCACGCCGACCCACGGAATCAGGACATATCTGACGGGAAACTGATAATGACCGATCGGGATGTGGCCGGGAGTGTGCAGAAGCGTCCAGACCCAGTCGAACTTCCCGAAGGAAGCAGGATTGATGCGATCGAGCAGATTGTGAGTCGCGATCATTCCCAAGCCCAGGGCGGCGATCCAGCGCAAGGGAAGATAAACGATCAGCGCCATGGCAACCATGCTCCAACCTAGAATCCAAATCACTCCGCCGTGCGCCCAAGGGACAAATCCCCAGGCGAAATCGACGACCGTGAATTCAAGCAGCACGAGCCATAGGCCGCGCGTCAGGAAGAAGCGGGAGAGTTCGTTCTTAGGTTTGCCACGGCTCATGGATAGAAATGCACCAGTTCCAGCGAGGAAAGCGAACACGGGTGCGCAGAAGTGCGTGACGAAGCGCGTAAAGAAAAGTGCTCCAGAGGTGTGTGCCACGTCCTCAGGAGCGAACCGCTGATAAGTCATGAAGTCTCGTGCGTGATCGAGCGCCATAAGAACCATGGCGATTCCCCGCAAGACGTCGACGGAAACCAGGCGCGGAGCTTGTGTGGAAAGGAGAGAAGGTCTATTGCGGACGGCGGCAACTGCCGGAGAACTGATGGCGGTTACCATTCCGTAGTTTTCCGATGAGAAACAAATTTTTCGTGCATAGTTTCATGGTATTGGCTGAATCGAGTTCTTGAGTGATTCAGGTTGTTAAGAGATTGCAATTAAATCTTCTGCATTTGGTGACAAAATTCAGATGGCGACAGGAGTCTGTCGGGCGGCCCACCTTCCATATTCCAACTGGGTGCGCTCCGCACAACCGGAAGAAGTTCCCGAACCATTTCACATGGCACGGTGATAACGGTCACTGCAATTCGGTGCGCCCGGCACAATAATGAGTGCCTGTCACTAGGGAAAGCGGGCCCGTCATCTCATCCCGGACGGTGTTCCGTGAAACGAGTACCCATCTCGCACGGCGCAGCAAGCCAGCCAGGACTCCTCAAATGGGATGCCGCGTTCCGATGTTGCCGCGCTGATTCTCAGACAACGCACCGAGCAGCACCCGCGATCTCTTTTGAAAGGATCTCTCTCGAAACGATCTGTCTTGAAACGATCCGTCATCGCATTTCATTCCCGTGGCCAAAAGACTCAGCGAGCGGAGGTTTAAGAACGCGGATTCAAGGCTGCCAAACGTCTGATGCGGAAACAGTGCGAAAGCAGTCTCCATCGAGCCGTTTCAATGAAGCATTCCTAGGCAAATCACGGAGGAACGACAACCAGTGAACAGGACGAGAGCACCGGATACAGGAGGCTCCCATGGGTGGAATCCTCATTCTGACAACCCAATTCGTAATCTTCGCGGTGATTCTCACCAGCTACCTGTGGCGACGTCACTGCCTCAATAGAGAAGCACTCGTCGCAGCGCCCCTTGCTAAAACAGCCCGTAGCCAACTTCCGTGGGTATCGGCGCGGCTAAGAGCGATGGCCCGCTCAATGCACGCCATAACGCCCAGACTCGGAAGTAGGGGAGGAGTCTATGGTGTCAACCGGCATCGAACATCGTGACTGGGCGAGAAGGGGAAGGCAGCTGGAGGTGGGAGACTGGATTGCGGCCGTGATGGCCTGTGTCGTCGTAGTTGGCATGGGTTTGGCGATCGCCGCGATCCTGTTGTGCACAACTTATTAGTCGCCGCTGCAGGCTTGTGAAGAGTCTTAGGGAAGCGCAGCAGGCCCAGAGGAAGTTACTTCCCCAGGTCACGCGATCGGTCTGCATGGACGACCTGTCCGATTATTTCTCCACCCGAACGGGACCCAAGCATTCGCCTGTGCCCCCATTACAACCAACTCCAGCAGCGAATCAATGTCCCGTTCGAGCCCCTATTTCGGCCACAACCAACCGAACGTTCCCGCCGTCAGACATCCATACACCAGCCCGTCGATCACTTCTTTGATAGTTGCTCCCCACGTTTCGCCTTTCCAAATGGCGTTAGACAACTGTCCCAAGCCATAAGCCATAAAGGCCGCGGTGCCCGCTACCCGAAACACCTTCAGATAGTGGACCCCCGGTTCCAGAACATGTCCGGTTAGGTACGCAACGAAGAAGCCGACCACCAGCAAATACAGAAACCAAAGCACGAGAAATTTCGGCATCGCCGGCGGGCCGCTTGGAATGATGCTCATCCTCCCCACTGGTCCCTGTTTATACTTCTCCAGCGCCGCCGCGGACTTCATGTCCTTGGGCTGACAGTAGGGAAATACATACTGACCCGGCGTAAGCTTCACGCCACGCAGCGCGGCAAGTAGCTTGTCTTCGTCAGGCAGCTGTTTGTAGTCGCTGCGATGGTACGTCAAAAGCATATGCATCACGGAGCTGGCAACGAAGACGATCACTGCCGACAACACAATAGGAAGCCACAGTGCACCAAGCGAAACCATGCGCATCTCCTTTAGTTGTTGGGATGACTGAAGAAATTTCCGCACGCGAGCCTACGCCCGAGCACCATGGCGGTCAAGTGAGCCAGCGAGGGTGGCCACCACCACGCCCGCGCACAACACACCGCGCACCCAATATAGAATCTCCCGCACGTGAGTCGAGTCTCCGAAGGGATGACTTTACCAATGAAGGTCCGGGCAACATCGAACACACACAACGTGTCATCTCGACCGAAGTGGAGAGACCCTGTGCATTCGTGTGGCAAAAACGAACCTACACTACTATCCGTAAAGGTATTTCAGAATCCCGAACACAATCCCAAAGAACACGCCGATCGCGCCGAGCAATTGAATAAACACAAGGGCCACATCCCATTTTTCGAGTTGCCGTTTTTCCAACGTCTCGATTCGCCTTGTGAGATTTTCGATACTCGCCTTGAGCGTTGCTTCTAGCACCGGATCGACTTTGTGAACTTCGACAATTTCGTTCTGGTGCTCTTTTACTTGCCTGGTGAGAGTTCCGAGTTGTGCGCGGAGTTCCGCAAGCGACTGATCAGCATTTACTGTAGAAGCCGACACGTTCACAGTTGAGGTCTCTGCGATTAACCGAAGCCACTCATCGTCTTCGCGGGTGCCGTGGTGCGGTACTCGAAGGATGGCGGCCCTCGCAAGCTCAGCTTCCTTCGTGGCTATTACCCGGAGACGCTTTGTGCGCTCTATCCCCGATCGGGTTTCCTGCAATTGGAAAGCGGCGGCAGCGAGCGCGGCCAAGGCCGAAATTGCCGTAAACTCCCAAGGATGTGCTGCGACGAAAAACCATAGACGGGAGCGCGCAGCGAAATAGGACGCGACAGATCCGAGTAACAGCGCCAGCATCCCTACAAACAATAAGCGATCCAGTTTCATCGGTGTCAACGAATTGTACTGCAAGCCACTAGCTTCTCAACCGCTCTGTGCTTTGCAAAACAAGTGAGCAAGAGTAGGAAATCAATTCCTGCGTCCGTCGCAGGATGGGGCGGGTGCCCCGCTCTTCGCGCTGTTTTCGAGAGCCAGGTATCCGAACTGCGGATGGCGAGGGCTTTTGTCGCGAGATGTTCTTGGGGCTATGCTTATCCCAAATATAGTGCACCGGCACTAAAAACTTCGCTTAGCAAGTGTATCTGCCAGACCCTCCACATCTGGAGAAGGAGGCGGCGGCTCAGCTGGAGCTTCTGCCGATCGTGCTTGGTCGAGTGACGCGAAGCGTGGTGCGAGGTCATGAAACTGCGAGACATCACGAACGACCGATAGTCCTGGCAATACTTCGCCTGTCGCTCGGTTCGGGACGTAAGCCGACACGACACCAATAACCACAACGAGATTTTGAGGACCAACGTGAAATGCCGGCCCGCCGCTAACGCCATTTATTGCGACACCGTCGACTAGATACGCCCTCTGATCTCCGATCCATGCACTGACGTTGCCGGTAAAAAAGCAGAGCCCGGCCGTGGGTATGGCCGGAAAGCCGAGCCACGCAATATCTTTACCGACCTTGAGAAACATGTCTTTGGGGGCAAGCCCGAGAGGATCGGCAGGAAAAGGAAGGTCAGCCCTCTGAAAGAGCACCGCGGCAGTGTCTCTCGCCTCGTCAAGGAAGACGGCACGCTCATCGCGACGGGCCACAACTGACTTTCCCGAATCTAAGTGGTCAATACGAATCGGCTCCTCCCAATAGTGAGCCTGATCTATAACATGCGCGGCGGTGGCGATTCCACAAACCGCGCTCTTTTTGCCATTCGAAATAAGAAAGCCGGTGCCAGACCCACGCGGCGTCGAGATACGCACCACATGGGGTCTTATAGTCTCGACCGCGGTCGACCACTGCATTTGTGACATACTACTCACCTCAGTAAGAAAAAACGGTCGAAACATAACGCTAGAAGGGGACGTCTCTAGCCGTTCCGATTTCGAAGTACGCAAGTCGGTTAGCTCGGCCTTGGCCCGCGTTATGAACGCGGCCGAACGGGGCGTTACTAGCAACGCCCTAAGATGATATCGTTCGCACTGACATAGATCTTCTTCTTTTCTACCGCAATGTCCTTCTTGCGTTGAAGAAGATCAGCTAGGTCGATCCGGCCGTCCATAACCATGAAGATATCCGCCCCGTCTGCACAAACGATGCGGGGTCTCGTACCTTGTAGGTATGCCATTAAACCCTCATCAGTGAAGCCCTCGATGGATACGAACAGTCCCAGCGTGTTGTCCAAACTAGAGGCCACTGCTCCATCGAGATCCCGCAAGTCGGCGAGGTTAACGCGATCCTTTGTCCATTTCGCCTCGAGTAGATAGTGGTCGCGGTCCAGAACGAAGGAGCCATCAATCTGCTCCCCAGTTCTCTTGAACGGTGACCTTGGAGTCAAATCAAACAGCCGGAACAATTGATTGAGAAGTTTCTCGAGATCGTAGCCCCTCTCGTTGTGATCGGACTTAGAGTGGAACTCTATGAACATGGCCTTCAAGCCCCCCAACTGGTCATTGAACGCCCGATATTTGTTCCCTTCCTCTTTACGACGAGCGATGGCATCTAGCTGTTCCTTCTCGGTCTGTTTGGCTGCGTCATGATCTACAACCAGAGCACGCAAGCGGGCGAGGCTCTCTTCAGCCTCTCTTTTGAGCCGCTGACCGTCGGAGCACCAGAGCAGGTGGCTGCCGTCCTTAAAGCTTAGCGTTTCGTGAAGGATCCTCCGCAGAGGGCCGATGCCAGCCTCAGAACTGTTAAGGCTATCCAAGACAGGCGCAACAATCTTAAATTTGTAAAGTTGCCAATTCTGCGCATCTATAAGCGAGCGCTGAACTCCCGCTACTTCGAACAGCGCTCTTACGTCGTCCTTCTTCCAAAATACTTTAACCACAGCGTCCTTCAATGCCCCCAGGATGCTTTGCGAAAAGTGCGCCATGGACCTAGACCGATTTTCCTTCGTAACGCGTGTCGAAGCCATAGCCTTTCAAAATTGCCACTGCCTGATGCGAATTTGTAGTGTCGTTTGGCGGTACACCGGCGGCAGCAAGCACTAGTGGCCTAGCGGGGAACTCCCTGCGCTCGACGACGACCGTCCATTTCGGTAGCTGGCGGGTCCATTGGAAGTTCCGTGCCGCGTTAACGATGTCCTGCCTTGTGAGTACTGCAACTCTCTGACTTGCCATGATCTCCTCCAACCGTTGTGCAACTGTATGATTATACATCGTACTCATCACCATATTATTCATCAAATTCACTGTTATGGGAATAGGGGGACAGACGTCGTTCCCATATTTCCCCACTACCGATGTGAGAGTGGTACGAAAATCCACCGCCCTACTGTATCTGCACCAATCCACCCGCCTGGGATGTTGCGGGCTCGTCTGGGGGATGCTGCGGGGCGCGCCATGCGTCGAGCACTGACACCTGGTGTACGCAAGACACCGTGCAGTGTGGGGCGCACGGCTTTTCGGTCAGATACTCGCGACGGATGTCGGCGATGGAATATTTTTCGAGAGGAATGCCCGGATAGCCGCGCTGCTGCGAACAGTAGTGAACTAAGCCATCCTCGCAGATGTAGAGATAACGCGCGCCCGCGCGGCAACGCCACTGGTTGGGGCGTCCTTGCGAAATGTTGTCCTGGAAAGAATTGATGCGCGTGAAGCTGCGCTTTTCCATGCTCTTCATTTCGTGGTAGACGCGGCGTTCTTCGTCTTTAAGCGGCTGTACCTGCCCCTGCCCGTCGTGGATGATGCCGACAGTTGAGCTGAATCCAAGTTCCATGGCGCGCTTACCAATGGTGAGCGCATCCTGCGGATTGCTCACGCCCCCGCCTACCACGGAGTTGATATTCACGTGGAAGTCGGCGTACTCGGCGAGCAGTTGCAGTTTCTTGTCCAGAACTTTCAAAGATTTTTTCGAGACATCGTCGGGCGTAACGTTGTCGATCGAAATCTGCAGCCATTCGAGCCCCGCGCGGTTCAGCCGCTCGATTCGTTCGGGAACAAGCAGGTATCCGTTCGTGATCAGCCCGGCCACCATGCCGTGGTGCCGGATGCGGCTGATCACGTCGTCGAGCTCCGGATGAAGAAGCGGTTCGCCGCCGCTGATGGTGACCACCGACGTTCCTAGTTCGGCCAGCTTGTCGATCCGGCTGAACATGGTTTCGAGCGGGACGGGCTTCGAAAAATCGTCGTACTCGTTGCAATATTCGCAGGCTAGGTTGCAGCGCCGGATCGGAATGATGTGCGCAAGCAACGGATGGTCCGGCGACACAAACGCGCGCGCGACTTCGCGGGCTCCGCGAAGGTCCCGTAAAGCCGCTTTGACGCGACGGCGCAGGCGTATGGCAGTCGATGGCATGTCAGCTAGGGCTCTTTTTATTAAACCACATGACGCGCCCCATGCTCAGTCTGCCGCAGTGTTCGGAGAAAATTGCAGGCTGAACGGTTGTTGTCGGCGTCTGGCGATTCCACAAAAGCTGATCGACCTTGGTTGCTGACGGCTGAATGCTGAGTGCTGACTGCTGAGGTTGATGAATCCTTTCCCGCTCCTGTAGAATCAAAGGATTGCATTCGAGGTCCAGGAACCCATGAAGCCATCCATTCATCCTAGCTATCACGAAGTGCGCGTCCATTGCGCGTGCGGTAACGCGTTTGTGACCCGTTCGACTCATAAGGGCGACATCAGCGTTGAAATTTGCGCCGCCTGTCACCCGTTCTTTACCGGCAAGCAGAAACTGCTCGATACCGCCGGCCGCGTCGAGCGTTTCCGACGCAAATACGCAAAGTCCGATGCCGCCAAAGCAGATGCTGCGAAGGCGGAAGCCGCGAAGAAGTAACATCGTCTTCGCCGTTCCGAGTCAATATTCAGGCCCTCGCTTCGGCGAGGGCTTTCTGTTTGAGGCCGGCAAAAAGGCAGCGCATGAAAATTTCCATCATTTTGTGGTGCGCGTGGTACGTCTACTGGATCGTTTCCGCGCGCCATCGCGTCCGCAACACCCCTGACGCGCCTGCCAAGCATGAGCCGTTCGCCGGGCGTCTCGTCTACATGGTCATCTTGATCCTGGGCTTCGTGTTGCTGTTCGGGCGGGTCCGGATGCCATATGGCCAGCTGCGCCTCTGGAACGCTTCGCGAATTTCCGACGCGCTCGGGGTTTCGATCCAGGCGATCGGCTTGGCCTTCTCTGTCTGGGCCCGCCGCGCGCTCGGCAAAAATTGGTCGGCGCGCGTCACCATTGGCGCGAAGCAGGAACTCATCGTTGCTGGGCCTTATCGCATCGTTCGCCATCCGATTTACAGCGGATTGCTGTTTGCGTTGATCGGAACAGCGATCATCGCCGGAAACCTGAACGCGCTCGTCGGGTTTTTGCTGATTCTCGTGTCGGTTCTGATCAAGCTTGGGCGTGAAGAGTCCGCGCTGCGCCAGCACTTTGGCGAGGCCTACGCGGACTATGCTCGCCGGGTTCCTGCCCTGGTGCCCGGATGGCCAACGGCATGAGTATGCAAAGGCACCGGGTAGAATAGTTCTGTGCAGAAGCGTTTCGAAAATCCGGCCGTTTCACGCTCGCTCGCGGGCGCTGGGACCAGCGAGACAAGTCTCGTCCCTGCTCGCTTGTCGATTGGGGGCGTTGCGATCGCTCCGGCTACCGTGCTTGCGCCCATGGCGGGCGTCACCGACACCGTGTTCCGCCGCTTCATTCGCAATCTTGGCGGATGCGGCCTGATCATGACCGAGTTCACCTCGGCCGACGGCGTCCTGCGCGGCAAAGACAAAAAAGCCAAGCGCTACCTTCACTTCTACGAGGACGAGCATCCGATCTCCGCGCAGCTTTTCGGATCGAACCCGCAAGTCATGGCCGATGCCGCGCGCATGGTCGAGGACCTGGGCTTCGATCTCGTTGATCTGAACCTCGGATGTCCTGCAAAAAAAGTCGTGAAGTGCAATGGCGGCTCAGGATTGCTGCGGGATCTCCCGCTGATCGGCGAGATTTTCAAAAAAGTGCGCGCCGCCGTGACGATTCCCTTCACCGTGAAGTTTCGCGCCGGATGGAGCGATGACGAAATTGTCTGCGTCGAACTCGCGAAGAGGGCCGAGGACTGCGGCCTCGGGGCCGTCGCGCTCCACGCGCGCACCCGCGAACAGGGCTACAGCGGCAACGCGCGCTGGGAATGGATTGCCGCAGTGAAAGATGCCGTGAAAATTCCTGTGATCGGCAACGGGGACATCCGCTCGCCCGAAGACGCCTGCGCCATGGTGACGCAGACCGGGTGCGATGCGGTGATGAGCGGACGCATGGCGCCGTCGAATCCGTGGATCTTCCGGCAGATC
>Ga0163162_10002955_pt1 | contig 16226 bp, 9 predicted proteins | sample S55metaG_FD_115310 | JGI IMG/M metagenome (GOLD analysis project Ga0163162, IMG submission 115310) | Switchgrass rhizosphere microbial communities from Kellogg Biological Station, Michigan, USA - S5-5 metaG | ecosystem: Host-associated > Plants > Roots > Rhizosphere > Soil | place: USA: Michigan...
AGTAGTGCGTCAGTTTGAAATTGAATGAAACGCCGAAGGCGTTCGCTAATTTCAGCCCAGGGTTCGAGGAACGAGAACCCTGGGCATGCGACATAAAACGGATTCAAACCCTGAAGGGGTTCGCCAACTGTGTAACCCTTTCAGGGTTTTTGCTTGTATATCCGACGGATCCCCAGGGTTGTCGCAAGCTCCAACCCTGGGCTGAAATTAGCGAACGCCTTCGGCGTTTCATTCAATTTCAAACTGAGGCACTACCCTCGTCTACGGGGTCCTAAGTGCGTTCTCCAAAGTGTGGTATAGTCCCCGCAGCATTATCAGTTCTTTAAAACCACTCTCGACATCAGGATCTGCGCCTAACGTCTCTCCTCCTTGTGCCGTCTGTTTGTTTTTTCAAACCTGACTATGCCAGGCATCCTGATGCGCCCATCGACAAACCACAGCTCAATGAGCATGCAAAGATCCGCGGATGCACTAACAATTGGCTATGCGTTGCTTCTCGCGTGCTCTAACGCAAAAGGTAACTGAGGCACGGTTTTGGTCAATAGGATAAGAGACTTAAAGGCGGGCGTCGAACAATACGTTCCTGCAATCGGATAAACATAACGCGTTGGATAGCTTTAAGACAGATGGGATTATGAACGGACTGCGCATATTCATCCGGCCGGACAAAGGTCCGATCGAAGATAATGTTTTCTATAGCCAGCGTAGCCATGGTCCGATATATCGCTGGCATTATGAAAAACATCTTGCCAGGTGGCACGTAGCGCGCGTCGACGCTTCCCACTGGAATACGCACGAATTATCCACTGCCCGTTGGCAATCCGTTCCTCAGAAGCTCAAGGCTCAATTGAGTGAACACTATGTCGAATAGCGGCGCGTATAATCTATAGGACTCTCCTGCCGCACTCAGGCAAAGACTCGTTACTGTCAGTTTTGCCAGTAGGAAACTTACTCGATCAAATAGGATGATCGTTAACGTCGCGCCATGATCTCATCGCGTCGGGACGTTAGGATCGTGGCTTAGTCGACGGCCGCCGAAGAAAGGATCGTAAAACATGCGAAGGTTAATGAATATTAGTCTGGCGATTGTCAGCTTGGTTCTGTTGACAAGCACGATGAGTCTTGCTCAGAAATTACCGAAGAGGATTTATATCCAGGCACAAGCGATGGGAACATCGACGCAAATGGGGCGGTCGGCTAGTGTCACACTCATCATCAATGAGTTATCGACAGATGAGGAAAGAGCGGGGTTGATCGAGGCGTTCCAACAGAAAGGCAATGAGGGCCTGGTCAACGCGCTGTCCAAGATGCAATCCAAGGGTCGGATGTCGGTTACCGGCACTTTGGAATATGACGTCGCCTATATCAAGACGTTCGAGCAGCCTGACGGAAGCACCGTATTGCGCATGGTTACTGACCGTCCGCTTCGCTTTGGCGAAGTCTGGGCCGATACTCGGTCGTCTGACTACAACGTGTCCGCGATTGAGATAGTAATTAGTAAGGACAAGAAGAAGAAGACGGGCAAGCTGTATCCGGCTGTTGAACTAAAGATGAACAAAGAGAACCAACTGGAACTGAATCTTTACCAGAATCCCTGGAATCTCGTGAGCATCGTAAAGCGCTAGGTTTTCGGGAGTTGCTTCGGACTCCAACTAGCTTTAGCCGCTACCGCTCCAGGCTCACTCTTTGCGATGAAGAATGTCCTGAAGTGATCGCCGCACCTCGCCGTAATTGCAAGAGCCTTGCGCCTTGAGGAGGTGGTGGGGGAGGCGGAAGAATCGTGCGGATGTCATAACCTCCGCTGGCGTTAGGTGTAAACAGAATAAAGCCATTGGCAAGATCGAATGGGTTGTTTCGAGTAGAACTCTGCCCACTTCCCTGGGGATCGGTATCTCCACGAGGCGTAGGCACTTCAAACTGTTCGTAAATAGCTTCTCCCGCTGTTGTGCTCACGGTTGGTGTGTTGCTGAAATGAACCGTTCGGGCCCGCGGATCGCTGGCAGTCAGACCACCAGGCGAAAGCCCTACAATCCCATCCAACGACCCAACCGCTTGATAACCCATCTGGATGCGTCCATCTGAATAGAGGATGACCTGAATCGTATTCGGACCGGGTATCTGGAAATATTCAAGTTGCCGCAACCAGGTGATCACCAGCCGTCCCGGTAGCTGATCGTTGATATACAAGCCCGACGCCGTATCACCAGACGTTTCGTCCGGGATGAGGTCATCCCAGAGTGCAGCGATGCGCGGCTGCTCATCGAGAAAGTCGAAAATATGTTCTCGATACTCGAAGTCTCCAAAGCTGAAGGTTAGATTTCCGTTGTTGTTGACAGACACCTGATTGTATGGAGTTCCATAGAAAGAGAACGTAAACGGTATCGTGCGATCAAGTGTGCCATCGTCTTCTTGCAGGACCAACGTGCCCAGATTCGTCTCGAAGAGAGCCGGAACCAGGATGATGTCACCGACATTCGTGGTACCGCCAGGTACAGGCGGTGTAGAAGCGGACGCACCGGCAAGCGGTGTCCCGTTCGCCGGAGCAAAGCTGGCGTTGACTACAAGATTACCTTGCACAGTTGGTACATTGGTTATCGAGAACGTGCCATCAGCGGCCGTCAATCCTGTGCGCCCGCGCACGCTGACGCTGGCGCCGGCTACCGGCGCCCGATTCTCGTCGAGCACACGTCCGGTGACTGTAGTAAGTGGGTCAGGGATGACATTAACCACCACGTTAGTGGCTGTTCCTATGTGTCCTCCCGAATCGAGTGCGGTCGCTCCCAGCGTAAGCGTCGATGAGCCAACCGGAACTGTGAAGTTGAGCTCATAGGGAGCCTCAGAGTCTGTAAACACGACACTGCCGTTAACGAGGAAGTTGACTGAGGCCACTTCGAGATCATCCGTTGCCTGAACTCGAATGGGCAGCGTTGCTCCCTCCATGAAGGTCGAGCCGGCAGTCGGAGAGGTGATACTCACGGCCGGAGGTTGGTCGGGACTTACATTGACCTGCACGTTAGCTGCGGTTCCCACGTTATCGCCAATATCTACCGCCGTTGCGCCTAACGTGAGCGTGGTAACACCACTCGGAGCCGTCAAGTCGAATTCATATGGAGCGGTTGAATCCGTGGAAACAACGTTACCGTTCACCAGTAAGCTAACGGAAGCCACTTGAACATCGTCTGTTGCCTGAACGGTGACATGAAGGTTAGTACCTTCAATAACTGTTGCTCCGGGAGCTGGCGAGCTGATACTCACAGTAGGCGGAATCCCGGCCAGGTCTTCAAGTGCTACGTACTGTCCAATGTAGAGGCGGCTGTTGCCGGTAACTCCGTTCTCTTGCAGCGACGGGTCTGCCGTCAGATAAACAAACTGATTGTCAACGGCGATACCGGTGCCATTGTCATCGCGCGCTGGGAAGTCGAGCCGCGCGCGCACAACCGGACTCGCGGGGTTGCTGACGTTCACGATGGGCACGCCGTTAACGAAAAATACATCAGCGCCAAAGACGAACTCCCGCAGCTTCGCAACGTCTGTCAGGATGCCGCCCAGTGATTGAGAGGTAGCGCCAAGCAGAACAGGTGTCGCCGGTACGCTGAAATCGACTGTCCTCAAGCTGCTCCCGAAAGCGGCGACATAAGCTATATTACCTTCCACCGTAACATCACGAGCTTCACCTACCGCGACGCTACCGCGACCAATCGGGCTTGCCGGGTTGCTGATGTCCACCGTGCGAATACCACTGTTGCCATCTGCGATAACGGCTATGTTCCCTGACACATCGACGCCACTGGCGGCGCCGGGCGTATCGAACGTACCCAGATAAACAGGAGCCTGAGGATCGCTGACGTCAATAATCTGCAATCCCGCTGGACCATCGGCTACATAAACGCGATTACCGACTACAACCAGATCGTTCGCGTTGCCAGCGGTGTCAAAACTACCTAACAGAGTTGGAGCAGCCGGATTGGTGACGTCAATAATCTTCAGACCCGCCGATCCATCTGCGACGTAGGCCCGATTGCCAACCACTCTTACATCATTGGCATTGCCCGGAGTGTCGAGCGCTCCCACGATCTGCGGCGCACGCCGGTCGCTCACATTTACCACCCGCAAGCCTGCTGAACCTGCCGCTACATAGGCAAAGTTGCCAACGACGTCAACGTTATTGGCGAAGCCAGGAATGGAGACGAAAGAGAGCGCCGTAGGTGAGAAACTGCTGACGCTCACCTGAACTGGCGGTGCAGTAAAACCGTTGTTGGTGACGGTGATCGTGGCAGTGCCGTTGTTTCCGGCGAAAACCAAACCATCAACCGCACCAAAGTTTGCTATCGACAAGTTACTGGAGTTGTAGTTAGTGCCGCGAGTTCTTGAGGTGAGATTGATCGTGTTGCCGTCTACCAGTGTTCCGGTCACAGTCAGTTGTCGCGAAGCGACACCGATAATGGTATTCACAGTCAACGCGATCTGAGTTGGAGTGGCCTGAATAGATCGCAGAGCCTGAGCGAGATTATAACTGTTGAGATCGAGAGGATCGCTGCCGGTCTGAACTTCTAACCCATCACCGATCCCGTCGCCATCCGTGTCGAAGGTACGCAGACCAGTACCCAACTGGAATTCTCGCAAGTTGGTAAGCGCGTCGTTGTCGAAATCTTCCTGCGCGTCTACAGGATTTTGAGAATCGAGTCCTAAACTGATCTCGATGTCATCCGGAATTCCATCGCCGTCCGAGTCAACATTTGATAGAACCACCGTAATCCGGATGATGCCCGTCGCGCCATCGTTCGAAGCTTGCAAGAGCACTGAGCCGCTCGCCACCGCTGTCACCAGTCCATCCGCACTCACAGTAGCGATGGCTGGGTTGCTGGTTGTGTAGTTAGTGCCGGCATTGGACGCACTGACGTCTCTGGTGGAGTTATCAGGATATTTCGCTGTGGCAACTAATTGGATCGTCTGTCCGGTTGCGGTGAGCGTCGGGTTCGGCGGCGTTATGCTAAGTGACGACGCGATTTGTGTCGTGCTTCCAAGGACGATTGGCGCGATAGCGTTCATCCGGTTCGATGTGATTGTGAAGTAGTCTGATTCGCCGGACGTAGTCACACCGTTGCGGACACAGGTAACGCGGGCCTTGACTTGACCAAAGTTGGCAGGAATATTTGGCAGCTCCCACGACCCATCCGCGTTCACTTGAACAGTGCGGTTGAGAACACTAACGGTACAGTCCTGATTCAGCTGCTGGGCCAGGGTGGGTTGCGATACACATAATAGAACCGCAACCACTCCAACAATCAACGAAATGTAAGTTGGCCCTGTCCTCATCTCTTGAGCTCTGTTCTGGATCGATCCGCCTCGGTCAAAGGCGGCCAAGTCCGGGCACGATAGTTTTCATCCACTATCCGATCCTTTGTGCCTGGAGGAAGAACCTGTAGCGTTTTTAAGAATTCGATCACGGCGTCTTGTTCGTATGCAGTCAGCGCCTGGAAGGCTAGCCGCGACTGCTTGGCTTCGCCGGAATGCGCCAACACTGACTGGCGCAGGGTAGTGAAGAGGCCATGATGAAAGAACGGCGGCTCGTTCGCTGCTCCCCACAGCCTCTTGGTCAGAAACCGGCGGTTACCCTCTCTGAATTTCTTAGACCACTGTGACTGATTCTGGTCGAGCGGCTCAGCCTCGCCGGGTTCGCAAATGTCGTGCAGTTTGAAATCGGTAAAGGCCTCGACCCAAACCGTGCCGGAAGTATCCGGGCGCAACCGTGGTAACGGTAAGGCGTCGCTCGAAAGATCGACTTTGAAGTCACGAGTTTCTCCGCTGCGGAGATTGCCTGGTAGATTGAAGGGATTCGGTTCGGAATAGATCCAGCCCTGTCGCTCGAGCGCCAGACGGGGAATGTGACAGGTTGTGCAGCCAACTTGTGCGAAGGCCCGTTCGCCAAGCAGAACAGCTCGCTCAATTTCCGGGTCACGAGGAATGACGCGACCCGGCACCTGAAGCACTGCCTGGTAGACCGTCACGGCAGTGACGTCGGCGCGGGTCAATTCATTCTTAAAACCGTCACCATCGAGATCAGTATCAAGACCAAAACGCTCCGTAGACTGAATCCCATGATGATGATTGAATGCCGTATTAGTGAACTCTCGGAGCGAGACGATATTGCTAGCCTGGTGCCATGGGCGGATCACGAGAGTGGGTGGATTGTGTGAGCCGGTGGTGATTAGACTCAACCGCGGCAAACCCTCAACTTTTGAAGTGTTCCAGAGACCCTCCCTGGTTTGAGTCAGCTTTCCAAAATGGATGCCCTTCGCTACCAGTTCTTTGGTTTCGCCGAGTCGAATACTATCGCGTATACGCTGTAGCTCTTCAGTCATCTGGCGAGCGACCATCTCCAGATAGCCAGCGCCAAACATGCCCGTGGAAGCACGCAAATTGGCGATGGTTTGAAGTGAGGCAACCTGACCTCCCTCATCGACTGTGCCACGCGTCGGCAGCTTGTCTGACGGATCAAAGGTTGCTGAATCAAAGCGTTGGCCCAGGACGAAGACATTGGTGACGAAATCGCCACCGCCTCCTGAGATCCCATACGGGGCGTTGTGGCAACCAGCACAAGAGTTCGCATCAGGACCGGAAACACGGTTGAATGCCCGAGCACCTGTGAGCGGACGCGAAGGATCAGCAAGCGGACGACCTGTCCCTTTGGTAAGAGGCCGGCCACCACCCTCCTGCTCCGTCCAGTTTGCCTTGAAGAGAAGTTGACCGTGAGAGATGAGTGCAGTGAGAGGTATCGAAAATTCTTGCCCATCTTTCAGGTGCACCGGAACGGAAACTTCCCGGCCGATGGAGGATTGTCGCGCCGGTTTATCGGACACATCCTGTGACTGTGCAGATGAGTGCTGCCCGAGTACGATCGAGCCAATGACAAGCAGCAACCCAGCCAGAGCTACAGCCACCGACCTCTCCTTTCCTGTAATTGTCCTCGGCGCAATCATCGTCACTTCGTCTCAGTCAGCATCAATCCACTTGCTTCGCGGGATACTTTTCAAACCATTGGGAACCGTCCTGATAACCGAGCAACTGCGGAACCTTTTTATAGAACAAGATGCTTAGCCGGCCACCTTCGACAAATGCGTCCAGCCTGTCCTGCCACCTCAATAACGAACGAATGTTCGAGTTGGGGTTGGAACTGAATCGCACGCCATCAGAAAGTTTATTGGGCCACTGAAGTTTCACCTCATAATCCTTCCCCTCGACGTCGGTTCCTTTTAGCCTGGCGATGGAGTCGACCAGGTCCTTTACCCTTTGAACGTCCGCTTGCGCGCCAAGCGGAATATCCAGTTTCACAGCATTCAGGCTTTGCACTGCACGCAACGACAGGCCATTGAATGTCCAACGGTAGTCGATCAGATCGTCTTCCGATTCATCGGTGGTGGAGAACATCCGAGTCGCAAACGAAGAATCCTTCGAAGGCTGAGCTTCCGGCATAAGAAAAAACGCCAGGTAGTTGTCTGCCTGTGATCGGATGGCCGGAGGTAATTTGGTGTACTCAACCAGGGTGAATCGCTGTTCCGGCTGGTCCCTCAATAACTCAAGGCCATACTGAAGACTTTCTGGACGAGGTGGTTCCATATTGCTTTGTTGCGCTGTACATGATGATAGGCCAACGCCCCCCCATGCAATCACGAAAAAGAAAAACGCTGCTAACTTAATTGCCATGCCGCAATTCCTTAATAACGGTGAATCACTTGTTGCACCACACATCTGTCTACGGTACCTACCCTCACGAAGTCGATCCACGACAGCGACTGGAACACAGTCAATACCTGGTTCGGGTTATCGAAGATGCCTTGTGTTCCTCCAGCGTAGTATTTGGTAACGCCGCCGTGAGTGAATTTGGCAGTTGCTTCGAAGGCGTTGCAGCCGGCACTGCCGTCTATAAGAGCTAACAACCAGATGCCGTTCGGATGAAATCGACGGGGGTTATTTAACCCTCCCGGCGGATCTACTTCAATACCGCGCGTCGGAGCGGACTCGATCGCATAGACGTTCTTATGAACGACAGTTCCCGGTACGTTGATCATATTCAGCACGGCCGCCGTAAATCGGACGATGGATTGGCAATCGCTGGGACTGTCGGGAACTTCCCACTCGTTGACCTTAGCACCACTCAGATCGAAAGCTCCTTGATCCTGAATCACCCTTTTCACAATGGTATGCGGATCCAGCGAACCTGCGGCAGCCACCACCTGCACGGCACGCTCCATTCGCTTTTGTGTCACAGAGTTCGGCACGGTGCCATCGTTACGCGGTGTCCCCATGGTGACATAAACCGTGTGCGACCCGGTCGAAACAGTCAGCACATTTGTGCTGTCTTTGGTAATCACCCAGTTAATGGAGCCCGTTAGCTTTTGCACCTTGTTTTCCAGCTTATCGGTAGACGTCAAAGGTATGGTAACGGTCCCGCCGGGCAGGTTGATAGTACTCTCATAGTTAAGTCCGGTTGGGCCTGTACCCTTGATCGTGTAGCTCCGGCTCGGAGCATCGGAAGGCGTAACCAGAAACTCCAACTCGACGCCTACGTTCTGGTTCATCGTGTGGGAGATTGGATTGTTCTTCCCGGCATCAGTCCAATCCGGTTTGGTGAACACTGACCCGCTCGCCGTGTAATTGCTGTTGTTGTCACGCATCAGGCCGTGGTCGGTTTTGAAAGTAAGCTTTTTCAATTCGACTTTTACGACCGTGACGGAGACGTCCTGACACTTGACCGCCCCGGTGGTCGTACATCGGAAGCAGACTTTGGTGTTTACCGTCCCTGCTGTAGTGCCCTTGAACTTTCCTAAACAAGTTCCTAGTCCGGCACAACTCGGAGTACTTACACCTGAAACGTTGCTGCCGGGTGTCCACTCGTATACCCCATCCTTGGGCGGAGCACCGGAGGCCGTCAAGTCGAACTGCTCACCAACAGCAACTACCACTTTGTCCGGCGTTACCGAAAGGGAGAGGCTCGCCGTGCTGCCGGTTGAATTGGGATCTCCCCCGCAGTGCCAGCCGGCCTTCAGAACACCCACGCCCGGATTCGAAGTGATTGTCTGACCGTCATCACTGACGGTTCCCGTTCCGATCGCCACGAATGACCCGATGTCGTGATCGAACGAGTACATTTCGGTGACGGCTCTTGGTGCGAGGCCATCAACATTGGGTAAGGTGATGCGTGCGGGCGCGTTGAAAACTGCTCCGGCCGGCTGAATCGTTACTATGAATCTTGGCTGCTGACCGAATCCCGGCACCATCGGCACTTTGTCGCCATGCACGACGGTTACACTGACGCAACCCGTTTTTGAGCCGCCCGGGAACGTCACCTGGCCTGGGCCGAAGGTCAGGGCGAATCCCGGTGCTTCAGGCATAGTCAGTGTTCCGCCACCCGAGGTCGCGGTCACGCAGAGTTGGTTGGCGGGATTAAGAGGCAGAAGGTAGATCGGCATTCCGACCGTGTTGGTCCGCCCGGCGACAGTGACCATGTCATAGTCGAGCGTGGGGTATGTGCCTTCCCGTTGCGCGGTCGATCCATCCACCAGGAGTTTTACAAACCCGATCGGCGCCTGCGGTATTGTGAACTGGCCCTGTGCATCAGTCTGAACAGCAGCCGCCGACTGAACACTGGTGCTATTTGAGTTCAGCACGTTAGTCAGCACCGCTCGAATCGTGACGCCAGGAATCGGAATGTTGCTATTGTCGAGCACGACGCCCGAAATCGTTGTTCTCGCAGGATCTCCCGGTACGCGACCGGATGCGGTGAAGCTCGCGGGAAATGACTGGTTCGATGGGAAGCTGGCCTCGACTCGGTTATTGGCGCTACCTTCCTGAAAGCCCGTCGTCAGGGTGGCGGCGGCGCGACCGTCAGAGTCAGTGTTGACAGTAAAGCTCGGTTGACCATCGAAACTGCCTCCGCCCTCCGTGACTGTGAAGGTCACCGGAACACCACTAAGCCTGTTGTTTCCGGTATCTACTACAACGGCAATCAAGGGCTTGGGCAGGGGCTGATTGATCTCACCGATCTGGTTGTTTCCTGTATCAATGACAATCTTTCCCGGTGGGCCCTGCGTTCCGGTCGCCGAAAAGATAACTGTGCCGACAAAACCCGTGGCGACAGCATGTACCTCATTGGCGCCTGCGCCGGAGCGCATTCCCAGGGTCCATTGAACTTGCGCCTGGCCCAACGCGTTAGTCGTGGCGATTACAGAAGCCGCCGGCGCACTGCCGGTACTTACCTTTCCGTCGTCCTGCTTAACTTTGAATATCACCGATTGATTGGGAACAGGGTTGTTCTCAGCATCTGTGAGTAACACTACCAGCGGCGAGAGAAGAATCGAGCCAATAGAGCCCGTCTGGTTGTTCCCCGAGACCAACCTGATCTGAGGTTGTGTCGCGGCCTGTCGCGTCACCATGATTTGAGTAGTCGCAGCATTCCCTACTCGGTCTCGCGCAACGGCCTGAATCATGTTAGGCCCGATAGCCAGCGGGACGTTTGTCGCCATGAAGCTACGGTTTGCTACCTGGGCCGTTTGTCCTTCTACGGTTACCTGTGCTTGCAGGTCGTTTACTGTTCCGACGACGATATCGTTTACATTGCCGGCGATCGAGACAGACGTATCCGTTGTCACGAACCGGTCCGGCGGAGAAGTGATCGTCACATGAGGCGGCGTCGTATCCAATGTCACCTCGATGGTGGCGGACCCGACCGACCCGTTGGCCGAGGTGGCGGTAGCGACGATTATGTTCGGTCCTTCGGCCAGCGGTAGCGCCACACTGAAAGTGCCGTTCACGACGGCGGCCTGAACAGAGTTGACGCTGACAGTTGCCGTCGGATCATCGACGGTGCCGCTGACTGTAGTTGGGCTGATGTTGAGATAACTTAGCCTCGTCGGCGACGTGATTGTGATGGCCGGCGCGGCACTCAAGGTCAGAGAGAGATTCGACGTGCTGGTATTGCCGGCGATATCAGCGGCAGTTGCAGCGATTGAGTTCGCGCCCGGTGTCACTACTACGCTGCAGTTGAAGTTGGCGCCGCCCATGGTAGCGGACGCTCCGTTACAGATGATGTTTTTGAGACCGGAAAGCTCGTCCGTTCCGGTTCCTCCAACCGCAACCGGTGAGGAGAAGATCCTCGAGCCATCGGCAGGCGAAGCAACAGTAAGGCTCGGAGGGGTCTTGTCCAGCTTCACTGTAAGGGAAGCGGTTGCTGAGTTTCCCGCTCTATCAGTCGCGGTACCCACCACGCTCTGTTCCGCAGTCTCTGTGGTGATGCTCACCGGTGGAGTGCACGAAGCATTTCCACTGGTACTGTCAGAACACGTAAAGGTGACGGTGGGATCGGAGTGATTCCACCCCTCTGCATTCGGGGTGGGTGTCACCGCGCCCGTTATGCTTGGAGGCGTCTTGTCCAGTTTCACTGTTACAGATGCGGTTGCTGCGTTTCCTGCTTTGTCGGTGGTGTTTCCCACGACAACCTGTCCCGCTGTTTCGGTGGTAATCGTCACCGGTGCGGTGCAGGAATCGGTCCCGCTCGTCTCATCGGAACAAGAGAAGGTGACGGTGGGATTGGAGTTATTCCATTGCGCAGCATTCGGTTCGGGCGTCACTGTGGATGCAATGACCGGAGGAGTCTTGTCCAGTTTTATCGTGACAGAGATGGTAGCGGTGTTGCCCGTGCTGTCGGTCGCGGTTCCCACCACGTCCTCGCCTGAAGTTTCTGTCGACACGGTAACGGGTCCGCTACAAGAAGCAATCCCACCGCCTGTGTCAACACAAGTGAAGGTGACGGTAGGGTTGGAATTGTTCCATCCGGCAGCGTTTGGTGCGGGCGTCACTGTGGCCGTGATCGTAGGTGGCGGAGTGCCCTGGACGATGGTGGCGTCGAACTTCGAAGCGCGGTTGCTCGCGTCAAAATACAGGCGAAGGCCTACCGCGTTATTGTGGCCCCCACAAGACGAGCCGGAAACATTGGTCCCAATCCGCGTCAGTATTTTCACGGAAAGCACGTCAGTCGTGCCGTTAAACGGAGTTGCCGAGAAGGGTGCGAATGAAACGGTGACCTCTTTCGCGTTGTTTGCATTTCTGGTCACGCCCGTAACGCACAAGGTCACGCCGGATGACACTAAAACGCCGTTTTTGTACACCTCCGCTCGAACGTCAAAGTTTGTGCCCTGGTCGTCGCTATTCTTTAGTCCAAGCCAGACGTGAAGATCACTCAAAGCGGTAAGTGTTCCACCAGTAAGTGTTGATTGAGCCGCCCAGGAGCCAATTTCCTTCCACGGGTTTCCGCCGTTGAAATTAATAGAAGACGAGTCCTTGAATTTTGCAGTGGAGCCAGTAGGTGCGGTGTTATTCAGGAAAATAGTTGGAGGGTTATCACTGGAACCCGCGCCGTGCAGATAAAGCGGAGAAGCGGACTGGATAATTGCTGTGGTTTTCGGTGTTCCGCCCTTTGGGCCAGCCTTCGTTGAAGAGCTTGCGCTCCCGAACGCAGTTGAGGGTTTGGATGTTTTCGAAGTTCGGCTCGTCCGGTCATCGCCTGAGCGCGCGTGACCGACAACCATAGACAGCGATGCGACTATAGTTGTCGCAAGAAAGACAGCGCACCATATCCTACTGATTGAACGAATGAACACTTGGGCCCTCCTGTGATAGGAAGGGGGCTTATCTCTGAGTAACGCCCTGGAGTTTAAGAAAGCTAATTCAAGTTAACTGATGCGTGGACTTGTTTCCGTACTGGACTAAACGAGTGTGCAAGGAAGAAGAGGCTCGCGAGAATTCAGCCACTTGAAACAGCAGTTCAAGTCTCTCGATCAACCTTCTGCCTACGAGGTGCGCGCACACTATTACAAAGACATAAACCTGTCAACAGTTTTTTGGGGGATTATGCCTTTGACACACCTTGAGGTGGAGCTTATTCAGTCAAGCACTATCCACTATCCATTATTCCTTAATTCTAGCTTTTTTCTTTAACAAAAGTCGGTCGGCAAAGAACTTGATGAGGAGACCTAAAATCGTCGGGATCAATCCTGTTATCAGGAGGAAAATCAGCTTGCCTTGCGCCGTAAGGTTTGCAAACTGGACTCGGCGCGCGGTTTGACCTATGTACAAAGCGAAGGCCAGCAAGCTTATAAGCCAAGAGGAGTAGAAGTCGATTCTGGCGGCTGTCATGCTTCTTCGTGAGTAGTTGGATTGATACCATTCGACCGTAAATCTGAAAAGAAAATATCCCACTAGAATCAAAAGCGCCCACGGAACAGCTTGCGGGCTTTTAATTGCCGTTATGATTGCTCCCGCATTCCCTCCCGCCTCTTTTGCTTTTTCCAGATCAATGCCGACCAATTCCCAGATGAACAGGATGCCAGCCCAGAGCATTAGCTGTCTACGTGCTTTATGGTACTCAGAAGTTAAGGCTTGTGGATCGCGTGCGGGTTTTGGTTTAGTTGGTGGTGCTGGTTCGGGCATTGAGGTAAACCCTTACTTAGAGGAATTGATAGAGCAAGCGGCTTATATCACCCCTAAAAGTCCGAAGCAACAATTGAGGGATTTGGCCTGACAGGCTGTGTGTCAATTATTCTCTTGCCACTTTTGCCTCGAAACTGTGACAATCCGCATCCCTTGGGGATACAGCCCCGCTATACTCTGACTGAATCTTTTGAAGCAGAGGTGACACTATGAGCAGTCCCGTAATGGAACCGGAGCGAACCCACTCCGATGCAGAGGTCGCAGCATTCTTGACCGCGCTAACCGAGCTTTCCCGCCAACATAAAATTGGCATCACTGGCGATCCCGGTCTCTTCTCTCTTGAAGATGAGGATATGGATCGCGAATACGCCAGTGATGCCGACAGCAACCTGATCTATTAACTACTCAGGAAGTCTAACGCTCAATCCAGAGTTCGGACCATTAGGCAATCCTAACGCCGTGTCAACGCCTTGATGTATGCGTAGATCGGCAAGTAACGCCTGTGCTTCAATCATGGTTCCGATCATTGCCTGCGAATCTGCGCGAGGCACCATAACCGCTTTGGCGCGATACACCAAAAGCGCCGGAACACCCGTCGCGGTTGCATGCAGACACAAACCACGAGCGTAAAACCGATTGAACTCACCTTCAGCAAAAGTATCCGGCGCATTCCACGGCACTTTAGCTTCCGTGTGGCCGCCTTTAGGTTTTCGTTTTGTATACGTCTGATTCATGCAGTTTCCGCGTCTGATTCTGTCAGCAAGCCAGTCGTCATCATAGTGTTGGACTGTCTGTCTGATGAGTTCCAGATAGCTCGCATTTCCTGTGTCGTTAAAATGCTTGCTTCGGTAGAGCGTCTCGTTTTGAGCGTCGTACTCAACCTCTTGCAGCATGAACCTGCGAACGTCGTCGTTAATACTCTCCAATCGTAAAGACATCTTATTCTTTCTTTGGCGCGCAGGCAGGGTGTTTACGTGAGCTTCTTAGGTGTGTTACTTTATCGCTGGAATTTAGATAGAGTTTCACCTAAGCCCGCCGTTTCTGGTGCCTGCGATTCGCCAATCCAAGCCAAAAACGGCGGCCTTTCACTTTTCAAAACCAGAAACAACTTATCCAAACGACAAGCCCGTTCCTGATGCTGCTGCTAGGGTCTGTTGTGCGAGGCAACGACTTAAAACTATAGGACCAGCATGGCTGCTGTACTGTGTGTTTCTCGTTCGGGCATTAAACCGCTAGCGGTTGTAACCCTACCTATGCCTCACACAATCAAACCACGCGCATTATAACGCCTACGGTTGTTCCGTCAACCTATTGAATCCAGATCACTTATAGCAACTAGGTATTGTGGTTTGGGGCTTATCGTTTGTGGGTTAACTTAATACCATCGTCAATCAAAACATCGGTTGAGATTCCGACCAGCTTCGCATACTTCAGGAGAACCGGATAAGGCGGTTCTCGCTTCCCTGTTTCATAGCCTGATATGTTAGTTGGATGGACTGTAGCGAAGTCTAAAGGGGGATTATGCCTTTGACACACCTTGCGAGGGAATCATTTGCGCGATTCGTCTAATAAATACCAGTAGAGCATGAACCCCAAACCCGTGATCACCGCGACGGCGAACATGAGCAACATGATGGCCTCTCTCACGGCGACCGCGGTACCAAGAATCGAGCATCCGCATATTATTGCTAGAGCGAGGAGTTTTATAGATTTGTGAGTCATTAGGATCTCCTGGATTTGTGCGGCAGGTTGAGCTTGTCATCGATCAGAATATCGGTTGACAGATTTCCTCGCGATCAATTCGGCCAATCCGGTGTGCGGCCAGAATAGGTGACGACGAGCAAAATATCCTGGATGGCTTCGTTGCTATCCTCAGCGCCGAAGCGTTTTCTCATCTCTTCCGTGTTAGGTAACGCAAGCTCCCACTCCCCAATCGGGGATTTCCCGATCATTGTGGTCCAATTTCCGGCATTGCCACGACGGGTGCTGATGATACCATCAATCGAAGTAGCGCCTCCGCCAACAGTCCCGGGTTCATCCCTGGCGGTGTACCGGAAGTGACTGACCGGCACTTCAGGCGCCGTGGTATTTGCGCCTATGAAATAGACGACCACATGTTGAACCTTTAGCGCCTCGACATTCGGAGGGAAGTCTTCGCGCAATGTGGTGAAACGTACGGTCATTGGTGCAGATGTCTGCTCCGGATTGTGTAAGTCATACCACTGATCGGCAAACTGATTACGGAAGCTGAAGGGCCGGTCCGAGCTGACAGTTGGCTTTAGCGTTTGAATGACTTGTTGACGATAGTCGACGCTATCGAGTGCGGTGTATTCCAGCGTGATTAGCACATCGGCGATAGTGCTATAGTCAAAGCGATTGGCTGCCTTGGGCATTTTGAATTCCCAACTCATTTCCACTCCACTGCCTTCAAACGGAAGCAACATGTCAGGTTGCGGATCAAGCTCAAACACACCAGTCGAATTGTTGGGCGCGCTCATCGCAATAAACTCAGGCGCACGCCTGATCGGAACGGTCTGAAAGATGTCGCCACCAATCACTACGCGTGATGGACCAGTAGTCGAGAGGGTGGCATGAATGCCTTCAATCGGTGGGATCAGCGCGATGACAGAGGTGCGCACTCTCTTGATCAAGCGCAGATAATGGCCCGGGAAGCCACGATCAAACATCTCCATTGGCGTCGCAAAAGGAAGGACACCCGTCTCGCGAAAGCGCTGGAATTC
>Ga0163162_10002956_pt1 | contig 16226 bp, 10 predicted proteins | sample S55metaG_FD_115310 | JGI IMG/M metagenome (GOLD analysis project Ga0163162, IMG submission 115310) | Switchgrass rhizosphere microbial communities from Kellogg Biological Station, Michigan, USA - S5-5 metaG | ecosystem: Host-associated > Plants > Roots > Rhizosphere > Soil | place: USA...
AATATCCCCCTGTTGGGGTGATAAGCCAGTAATTTCTACCGTATAAATTTGATAACCATGGTATATCGCAAATTAATCCTGCTTTTTATTTTTATGCTGATAGCGGGCTGCTGCTTCGCCCAGGTAAGCTATCCTAATGCATCCCTTGCTACCGATACACCCCGCCTGTTTGCCGAAGGCATCTTTACAGATGGGCTGAGTAACCGGGACTTTACTATATCCCCCAAGGGCGACGAGATCTTTTTCACCTTACAACAACCACGCTTTATAACCAGCACTATTTTACACATCCAAAAGAAAAACGGTAAATGGAGCAAGCCCGAAGTTGCGGCCTTCTCCGGCCGTTACCGCGACCTGGAAGCAAGCTTCTCGCCGGACGGGCAAATGATCTATTTTTCATCCGACAGGCCTCTGAGCGATTCCATCGCCAAAAAAGATTTCGATATCTGGCGGGTTAAACGTACCAGAAATGGCAATTGGGGCCAACCCGAAAATCTCGGACCAGAAGTTAACTCTTCCAAAAGTGAATATTATCCCAGTGTGGCTAAAAGCGGCAATCTCTATTTTACCGTGGAGGCCGATTATGGTAAAGGAAGTGAGGATATTGTAGTTTGTAAACCAACAGCAACTGGCTACAGCAAACCCGAAAGCCTCCCCGAACACGTGAATACCAAATACGATGAGTTTAACGCTTTTATTGATCCCAATGAGCAGTTCATTATGTTTAGCCGTTATGGCCGTGTCGACGACCTGGGACGTGGAGATCTTTATATAAGCCATAAAGATAAATCAGGCAACTGGCTGCCAGCCAAACATCTGCCTGCACCTATAAACAGCACAGCGCTTGATTACTGCCCTTTTGTAACCAACGATAAAAAATACCTGATCTTTACCAGTAACCGCGTTAATAACCAGCTAAGTAACGGTCAAACCAAAACATATCAACAATTACAGGCGCTGCTTAGCAGCCCAGGCAACGGCTGGGATGATATTTACTGGGTGAAGTTTAACGAAGCCTGGTGAAATGTGCCCGACTATAATTTATGTTGACTGAATATAGCTGTGCAACTGCTCAATGGTTTCCCGTTGTGAGTGGAGGGTTTCGTATACCACATCACTCATAGAAATTATACCACATAACTGATCTGCCACATCAAACACAGGCAAATACCTGATATTATTTTCGCTCATGATCAGCATACATTCATCAACTGACGATTCGGGGGTGATCCTCGGGAAATTGGTACTTATGATCTCGCCGGCAGTTGTTTCGTCGGAGTGCTTGCCCATCAGGATAATTTTACGGGAGTAATCCCTCTCGGTCATCAGGCCCACATATTTGCCGTTTTCGGTCACTACTACCGAACCGATATTTTTATCGGCCATCAACTTCAACACATTAAACACAGTAGTTTCGGCAGGTACGGCAGTAACATTGCTCCCCTTGCGAGCCAGGATATGCTTTACACTTTTCATAAATACTCTCAGGTTAATTTGGTAAAGTCAATTTACGAATAAGTAACAGAAAAACAATGGATTATTTTTTAATTCCTAACGATTAACCAATCTGATTGCCCGGTATCAATAAATAATACTTACCCACCCGCTTAATCTTTGACCGGCATTTTTTGCAGTGATAACATAGTAATAAGTACCAGCCGGCAGTTTTTCACCCAAATATGTTCCATCCCAAGGAGTAGCCGTTCCTTTTGCATTGAATATTTGTTTGCCGTATCTATTATAAATGCTAACAGTAGCAGTGAGGTCATCTTCTAAACCGGTGATATTCCAGGTATCATTTTTCCCATCACCATTAGGAGTTATCGTATTAGCGATATGAATATCCGGACATTTAACAGATACATTTATCTCCTGCGTGGTTTTGCAGCCATTTGCATCTTCAACCGTTAACGACACATTACCGGTTTTGTTAACGGTATATACATTACTGCCGGCTACGCCATTCCAAGTGTATTTCACATATCCGGCAGGCGCATTTATTGTCGCCGTTTCCTGTTTAAATGTGCATATGGTAACATCACCCAAGTTCAATACCGGATTAGGGAAAAACTGAAGATCGATACTATCATCCCCTTCACACCCGGAGAGAGAAACAACGGCTACATGATAGCTACCAGCTGTATTCACCGTTATTTTATCTGAAGTTTGGCCGGTTGACCATTTCACCTGTCCGGCGGTATAGCTAACCTGTAAATCAACACCCTGCCCTTCACATAACGTGGCAGCAGTACTTTTAACAATATGCGCAACAGGCGGGGAAGCAAAAACAATGCCCGTTGAAGCTGTCTTGACGTCACATGATGCGAGTATTGTACTTTTTACCAATACCTTATAATTGCCGGGAATATCTGTTATTATTTTACGCTGATTTTGCCATTCGGCTTTTGCAACACCATCAATCAGCCATGTAATTGTATAATCTGTCGCTGGCGACACCCCTGCATCCAAAGTAGCCTTATCACCAATGCAATAAGCCGGCTTATTAGTTGCAATTATAGGAGCAGGTACACTTATCAGATCAACCTGAATCTCCTTTGACGGGACATAGCTGCCGGCACAGGCACTCACTTCTACTTTATATTTCCCGCTCTGCGTTACAGGTATTTCGAAGCCTGTTTGTCCCGTCAAGGCACCATCTTTATACCAGCGGTACTGATAAGCCGTACTACCTGTAACCGTAAGCACATTGCCTGCACTACTGCAAAGCGGTAAATTATCAGGATAATTAAATGTAAATACAGGCCCGGAAACAAACGAAAGCGGATATGCCACAGCCGCTTTTGAACACGCACCTGTTTTATCAGTCACTACCGCCCTGTAATTACCTGGTAAATTACTTGTAATATTTACTTTATTCTTTTGAGATATAAGTTCAACATCATCACGAAACCAGCCGATATCATACGATGCATCAAAAGGGATATTGACCGAAAGAACGGCATCACTTCCCTCACAATAAATATCTTTATCATGCATAATCTGAAGATCGGGCAGGTTTATAAAGTCAACTTTTATTTCTTTAGACGAAACCCAGTTGCCGGAACACGAACTAATTTCAATTTTATATTTGCCGTTTTGGGTTACACTCATTTCAGCTGTTGTATTCCCGTTTAAAACACCGTTAGTATACCACCTATACTGATAAGCGGGATCACCGATAGCCTTTAAGATAGTCGATGAACTGTTGCAGAGCGGCAGCTCATCAGGATAATTAAAAGTAAAAACAGGCGCAGTAATAAATGAAAGCTGATATGGTGTTGATGATTTGGAGCAGCTACCTGAAGTGCTTTTTACGGTTATAGTATAAGCTCCGGGCAGGTTAGTTGATATGGTAGTTTTATTCCTATCAGCAATACGCTCAAACCCATCTTTAAACCAACTGATCACATATGATGGATCCGTTGCAATACCTGCCGAAAGCTGTGCCTGGCTTCCTTCACAATAGAAACTTTGATCGGGGGTTACAGATACATCGGGCAGATCGGCAAGGATGATATTGATTTCTTTTGAGGGCACCCAGGTACCATCGCATGAGCTTATTTCAACTTTGTACTTCCCTGTTTGATATGCTGTAAATGAAGGCGTGGTATTGCCATTTAAAACACCATCGGTATACCACCGGTATTGATAGGCCGGATTATCTTCAACTTTCAAATCAACCGGATTACTGTTACACGGTTCAATTAAATCAGGATAATTAAAACTATATACCGGCTTAGATGAAACCACTACCTTTAAATGATTGGTTGACAGATGTACATTCTCACATGAATTGTATAAAACAGCATAATAATCACCATCCTCACTAACTTCAAGTTCTGTACCTGTTTCACCCACAAGCTCAACACCATTCTTGTACCATTGGATATTGTTATTAGCCAAATAATTATGTAATAACAGCTTTATCGATGAACCAGTACAAATACTGGTTTGTGCTATATTCCAGGGATTGGGGAGATCGAATAAAAGCCCATTTACTTGCGCATCGCCATGCAAATAATCCGCATAATCCGGTTTTAGTATATAAACTCCATCTACTGTTCCAAGAAACACATCACTTTCACAACTGTGCTGGATATCGTCAGTAGTTATAGCGTTGGTATTAACGCTGATATCATTAATTTTTATATTGCCTAAGGGATCGAAATGAAACAATGAAAACTGCATTGCAAAATTCTGACTTGGAGAATTACCATGCACAGAAGTGCTATAATACAGGCCTTTGTCGGTTCCAATCAGCAAGTTCTGTTTAATGATTCGACCATCACCATTGTATAGTGCCCCGAAAGAAAGCAACCCGTAAATATCACTTATCTTATTAACCGGTATATTATCAAGATAGTGCAGAAAACTTTCGCCACGATCAGATTGCTGATAAAGTCCTTTTTCATTACCCCAATATTCGTTAAAATTATAGCCGAAGCCTAATACATCATATTGTGTGTAAAAAGCCGTGTTTATGATACTGCCAGTCTGCTGATACTTATAAAGTTCCCTGGAAAACCCGGTATTATCCAAGTGAATTTCAATGGGATATCTTGAAGGGTCTTCAAGTACAAATGGAGTAGTTGTCATTATCAACCCTTTGAGATTCGATTCAAATATATGAACGTCAATAGCTTCCTGAAAACGCTCATAATCCAACACACCTGTTGCTCGTCTATACCGGGCAAGTCCATTGTTGGTGCCTATGATAAAATCCATAGCCGTTATCGATCCGTGGTAGTCAACGGCTATGGATATTACCGGGTCAGTTAACCCATCCGCAACTCCAATTAATTTATATGACCCTGTATTGTATAATATAACGTTAGTTGTATTGGTTGCCACGGCTACTTCATCTGACGAATAGCCCGCGATATCAATAAACTTGTAATTGTGATAAGCTGAAAAACTGGCTGTATAATCGTCAACTGAATATGTTGAGCCATTAATTCGGTAAATTTCATTGTTTTGTGTAAGTGCCCAGAAATAATTATCAACTGCGTCCTTCTTTATTTTTATGATATTTTTCCCACTCAATAAATGATTGACAAGGTGAAATCCAATATCAGGGTCGTATCCAAAACATTTGGATATGCCTAAAAACATTAATAAAAAAAATAACAGATACCTAAAACGTAACATTCGGAGTTTAAGAAAATAAAAAAAAGCAACAGTCAAATGGGATAATTTACCCGAACGCGACGTTATTTATAAGACATGACATAATTCAATACCGAAGAATATTAGTGATAAAGCACAGCAGCTCCTAAAATAGCTTTTTTATCAATAAAAACGTATCTCCATTATACGTTAATCAATCAATAATATTAAGACTTATACATTCGAACAAAAAAGCCCCTCAGTAATTAAACCGAAGGGCTACCAACCTATATAAAAACAAACCTATTGTTTTCTCTTTCCCCAAATGGCGATGCCATGGTTATCCAACCCGGTAAATATCAGGGTTGATGTTATTTTATTTTCCCAGTCGCGCTCACGCTCAACTTTTAGTTTATAGGTATCGCCGCTGTTGTATTTAAGCTCAAGCCATGGAGTGGTGAATGTCCACTTATCGGACGCATTGCCGTCAATAGTGCCAGCAGCATCCAGTTTGAAGGTTGTTGAAACCTGGAAATCCGGATTGGTTTGCTCGGTGCCATAGCCCGGCACAACGTGATAATTCAGCGTGATCTTTTCGTAGGTTCCGGCAACATCAGTTGAAGCTATAGTTGTTTGGGCAACATTGGCATATCTTTCAGGCGATACTATAGGCCAGCCATCAGGTGTCCATGATATTTTACGAACATGCAGATCCATAAAGTAAGAGTTGATACCCGGCCTACCCTGGTGCGCCATAAAATACTGCCCGCTGCCATTGTCAAACACCGCGCAGTGCCCTGTCCCCTGCCAGCCGCTTTGATTGGTGAACTGGTACGGGGCAAGGATCATCGGCCCGTGATCTTCATCGGTATTAACATCATGACCATTGTAATCGTAAAATGGCCCGGTTGGGCTATCAGCCCGTCCTACCCTTACATTGTACTTGGTTTGCAGCCAATCGTAACTAATAAACAGGAAATACTTTTTCAGATCAGGGTTATAGATCACCTCAGCCCCCTCAATATTACCGTTGTATTTGCCTCCGGTAAAACCACGGTTGGCAATGCGTTTGCCCTTATCGCCGGGAGATACAGCGAGGCCAGTTGAAGGGTCAAGCTTCAGGATGTAGATCCCATCCCAGGCCGAGCCATAGTACATATACTGCTCTCCTGCAGTTGTAGTTATTACGGTTGGATCGATGGCATTGGTTTGGATACTGGCATCATTGGCGGATGTTACCACAACGCCTTTCTCTGTCCAGGGACCATCAGGAGCCGAGGCTGTCGCCATTCCAATAACACTTAACCGAGCTACTGCCGATGAAAGCGAATAATACAACCTATATTCCGAACCAACCTTCATTACATAAGGCGCCCATAAGGCATTGTACGGCGTACCACCCTTACCGGTAATATAAGCAGAGCCCTGCGCAGGCAACGAAGAGAATACCCAGCCCACATACTCCCACTGTACCAGATCCTTCGACCGGCGAATTTGCAACCCGGACCTTACATCGGTACCAAATGCCACATCGGTACTATAGCAATAATAATAATCGCCAAACTTTTTGATAGATGGGTCATGCAAGTTATACACCGTCCATTTAGGATAGTAGGTAAATGCTGCGATATCGGCATAAGTATCACTAATGCTGTTGATATCAAACGTTGTTGTTACCGGTGTGGTGGTAGTAGTATCCGTTTTGGTTGGCGTAGGTGTTTCCTTTTTTGAACAGGAAAACATTGCTGTTGCCAATGCTGCTATTAGGTATAGATTTTTCGCTTTCATAAGCCCCCTCTATATCTCCTCCGACAGAAGAGATTTTCTTTATTTGTTTATTTATTAACTAACCTTCGCAAAAAGCGCGGGATTGTGCGATTCCCCTCTTGAGAGAGGGTGTGTTTCTGCTTTAATAATCGCACGCATAACACACCCCTGCCGCCACTTTTACCCCCCGTGCCCCCTCTCAAGAGGGGATTCCAAAACGACTAATACCCCGCGTTTTGCACCAAACCTACATTAGTTTGCACCTCTGTAAGCGGTATCGGTAGATACTCTTTACCCACGGTGTAAGTGTTAAATTCCGGGTCGCGGGCTTTTAACCAGGCCAGTTTTGTTGCATCCTGTAACCAGCCCCAGCGGCGGATATCATCAAACCTATGACCTTCCAGCGAAAACTCCAGGAAACGCTCGTGACCTATCTGCTCGCGCATTTCGGCCTGGCTCATACCCGGTTTAACGGTGGCCAGGTTGGGTAAACCAACACGGTTACGTACCATCTGGATGTATTGGTAAGCATCGTTTGTAGTACCTAATTCGTTCAGACATTCTGAGTACATTAAAAGTACGTCGGCATAGCGCATCAACCTTTCGTTAATACCCGATCTCCAGTCATATTCATCAGCCTGGCCGCTATCGCCGTTTTCATACTTGTGGCAAAACAGGGCATTTAATGACGAGCTACCGGCGTAACGTGTAGCAAAATCCTGGTTATATAATTTTTCGCCGGGTTTGTTGTAATACATGGTTACATCCAAACGCGGGTCGACAGCGCCAGTGGTAGTTTTTTCCTGCAGATACTCGTTGTATAATGCCGGTGTTGGCTGCACATCGGTAAAGCCGAAACTTGCCGCGCCAAAGGTGATAGCACGGGCAGAAGTACGTCCCCATCCTGATGACGGATCACCGCCCCAGCCCAAGTCTGTGCCACCGGCATCCCTTGAAAATTGAACCTCAAAAATTGATTCGGAGTTGTTCTCGTTGTTCGCAAAAAAGTTATCGTAATAATTAGGCACCAGGCTATAGGTCCCCATATCAATTACCGACTTAAACTCAGCTGCCGCCTCAGTATATTTTTTAGTGAACAGATATGTTTTACCCAAATAAGCGGCCGCAGCGCCTTTTGTAGCCCTGCCAATTTGCCCGTCGGGCGATAAGCCGCTGTAAGTAGCCGGCAGCATACTTTCCGCTGCTTTAAAATCGCTGATCACCTGCGCCCAAACTACATCCTGCGGTTGTTGCTTCTGGAAATAATCGGCACTTGAAGCGGCCGGAACTAAAGGCATAGGCACGTTTTTATAAAAATCGGCCAGATGAAAATAGTACAGCGCACGCAGAAAATAAGCTTGTCCTAATATGCGTTTCTTTAATTCGGCATCCATGTTAATATCAGGTACATATTTCAGCACCTCATTGGCACGTAAAATACCCTGGTAGTAGGCAGTCCATGAAAAAAGCACGCCATCACCGGTGCTTTGCATGTTAAACTTGCCCATGTTGTAGATCTGGTCCCAGGGGCTATAGCTTGTCGCATCATCGCCCCTTGTATTTTCAACTATCGGCGAAAAGCGCATGTATGAGCCATCAATAATTAAGCTGCCGTATACCGCGTTTATTCCTTTTACGGCGTCGCTGGCATTTTGCCAAAATGTTTGGGTAGTTTGTGCATTAGGGTTTACCGTATCCAAAGTACCTTTTTTACAACCCATTGCAAAAGCCGATAGTACCAAACCGGTAACTACGGTCTTTTTAAATATATTTTTCATTATACTAATGTTTAATGTTTATCAATAATTATAAGCCAACCTGTAAACCAACCAGCAAAGTGCGTGGGTTAGGAAACGAACCGTAATCAAAACCGCGGTTAATGGTACCATCGTTAATAAAATCAGGATCGTAACCTTTGTATTTGGTTATGGTATAAAGGTTTTGGCCCGACAGATAGATCCTTACACTCCTGAAAACATGGGTACGGTTTAATATGGCCGAAGGCACAGTATAACCCAATTGTGCAGTTTGCAAGCGAGCGTATGAGGCGCTTTGTATAAACCTGTCCGAGTTACGGCCGTTCGCATTCGGATCGCCTATGATTGGCCTCGGCACATTAGTATTGGTATTAGTTGGTGTCCAATAATTTAACTCATCGGTGCTTTGGTTTCCGTATTGCCCGGTCATTAAGGCCTGATATACACCGTTGGCTATTTTGCTGCCGTAATTACCCTGTATAAATATTGAGGCATCAATGTTTTTATAATTAGCGCTGAAGTTAAAGCCATAATAAAGTTTTGGTATGGCGGAACCTAAATATACACGGTCATTATCATTGATGATACCATTATGGTCAGTGTCAACAAACTTAACGTCGCCGGGTGCCGCGCCGGTTTGGGTTGCATGGGCAGCGACATCAGCAGCATCTTTAAATATACCTTCAGTTTTAAAGGCATATAATTGGCCTACTTCGCCACCAACAGCTGTTTTACTGTACGCCCCATAAATTGGGTTGCCACCATTGCCCAATGATGTTACCTTATTTTTAACTGTAGATGCATTGGCGCTAATTGTATAGTTAAACAGCCCGGTATCTTTACTGCGATATGTTACCGTAAACTCAATACCTTTATTGGTAAATGATGCCGCGTTAACCAGCGGCGTGTTAATAGCGCCTACAGAAACCGGAATTGGCACACCTAACAATACACCAGTGATTTTATTGATATAATACTCAGATGAAAATGCAAGCTGGTCATGAAACAAGCTCAAATCAATACCAATGTTGGTAGTTTTTTTACCTTCCCATTTGTTAGTTTGATCAAATACCTGTGTTTGTGTTGTTCCTGAGGCAAGCGTATTACCAAACACATAACTTGCGTTGCCGTTTACTATGGTTTGAAAAGGATATGGATTGGCAAGCGCGTTGATGTTGCCCAATATTCCGTATCCCGCTTTAAGTTTTAACTGTGTGATAACTTCAGGCAAGTGCAGGAACTTTTCTTTATTGATATTCCAGCCAACTGATGCTCCCGGAAAGTTACCATAACGGTGCTGGGGCGTAAGCTGCGAACTACCATCGCGCCTGTAATTAAACGTCAGCAGGTAACGATCGTCATAATTATAATTGAGGCGCGCAAATATCGGCGAGTAAAACTTAATTACACCACTGTTGCTGTAAGCAGCTTTATCAGCAGGATTGCTTACATTATCCAGTGCGAATAAATAAGGCTGTGGTAAATTTAACGCTACACCGGTTAAATTACTATTGGCAGTTTTTTGATAAGCTGTACCGGCAAGAACCTCAAAATCATGCTTTTTAAAATTCAATTTGTAACTCAACGTATTCTCTATAAGTTGAGTATAATAATTACCCCGGGCATCACTGTAGTAAGCAGTTGTGTTTGGATAAAACCACCCCAGATCATAAATAGGATCAAAATAAGTATTTCTGAAATCGTTGCGATCATAGCTTCCGCTAATGCGGTATTTCAGATTTTTAATGATCTCTACCTCCATCCATGCCGATGCCAGCATCCGGTTACGTTGCCCCGTGCTGTTCAATAAGTTATTTACACCGATAATATTAAGCGAAATAGCCCTTTGCGTGTTTTGATCAACGCCGCCGTAGCCACCAACACGGTTAGGATCATAAATAGGCATAGTTGGAATAGCTGTAACCAGGTCAACTATTTGGTTTCCGGTACCGTGTAAGTGAGGATATGCCAGGTTATTATAATCCCCTTCGGTATAGGCGAACTTAGTGCCGAAAGATACAATACCTTTTTTACCTTGTATGTTACCGCTCAGGTTATAACGAGTGTAAGAAGGGCCTGATACAGTTGTACCGGTTTGGTTAAAATAATCAAAAGCAACATTGTAGCTCATATTATCATTACCGCCTGATAGGCCAAGGTCATGACTTTGAGTATAACCTGTTCTGAAACCCGATTTTTGCCAGTCGGTATTTACATTGCTGATAAATTTGCTTGATGACGGGTCATTGCCCGGCGCTAAAGATAAACCCGCATTGGTTTCAGCAGCATCGGCAATTTTCTGATAGCCTATCCTATCGGTAACGGACAGTGTTTTAGGATTTTTCTGGAAACCGGCGTAACCATTATAGTTAATTTTCATCGGTCCGTTTTTGCCTTTTTTTGTAGTGATGATCACTACGCCATTGGCCCCACGAAATCCATAAATTGCACCTGCCGATGCGTCTTTAATAACCTGTAAACTTTCAATATCAGTATTGGGGAAATCAAAAGGCTCAAATGTTGGCACCCCATCAATTATAAACAGTGGATTGTTACTGTTAAGCGAACTTACACCACGAACCCGGATAGAAACGCCCTCGCCCGGTACGCCCGAACCGTTTACCTGTACACCTGCGACCTGCCCTTGCAAAGCCCTCGCTACATCAGGTGTTACACGCTTGTTGGCATCTTTCAGGTTTACTACAGTAACTGAGCCTGTAAGGTTCTCTTTTTTTTGCGTACCATATCCAACCACAATTACCTCGTTTAAAGAGTTGGATGCAGCTTTTAACTGTACGTTGATGAGCGAGTTACCACTTACCGGTACCTCCTGCGAAGCATACCCGATAAAAGAAAACACCAGCGTAACGCCATCAGCTTTAGCGTCGGGTATGTTTAAACTGTAGCGGCCCTGCAAGTCGGTCTGGATGCTTACATTTGTTCCTTTTACTCTGACGGTAACACCTGGCATTGGCAGGCCCTCGTCATCAGTTACTTTACCGCTCACGGAACCGGGAGCCATTGCATTGCCCTTTTCGGTAAGGATAACCAGGTTATTATCACTTAGCGTGTAAATCAGGTTGGTATTGCCAAGTACAATTTTCATCACCTCTTCAAGCGATGCATCTTTTGTATTTAAACTGGCGGGCATATCGTTTTTCAACAACATATCGTCGTTATACAAAAAGCGATAGTCAGACTTCTTTTCAATTTCCTTTAGCGCTTTTTTTAGCGATACGTTTTGGAAATTAACGTTGATGCGGGTCTGACTATATCCTTTTGAAAACGCCTGCAATGAGGAGACGAGTACCAGGATACAGATAAATTTAAACATAAGAAGTACTTTCAAAAATTGGTTCAGCCGCAATGGATTAATGCGGTGTGCATTTTTTTTCATAATTTAGCATTAAGGTTATTTAACTATTGGGTTTATAGAAGGACTGGTAGTTAACTGTACCACATTATAATGGGGGGATGCGGGAACATCTTCCCATTTTTTATGGTTTAAGGTTTGATACTTATGTACGCATAGGCTTTTTTAATAAAGGTTTAATAATTAATAAATTACAATTTGGTTAGTGTCAATTTTATAACGAAACGCTACCGTTTTTTGCAGGCTCAATAAAGCCTTGTCAATCGATTCTTTTTGAAATTTCCCCGTAAAACGTAGTTTTTTTACATCCTCATTTTCAAAAACGATATTCACATTATATCTGCGCTCCATTTTTTGGGCAATGTTTTCAAAGTCCTCAGCATCAAAGGCCAGTTTATTTTCAAGCCACAAGGCTTCTGATGGCAATGTATCCTTTTTAGCCTGGTGAATACGGCTCAATGCAATAAGTGGCGTTTCTTCGGCTACCCTGTTTGTTGGAATATTGCTTTTAAGCTGTGGCTCCTGGCTGTTGATCACCGTAAGCTTTTCTGAAGGACTAAGGATGATCTTTTTTTCAGGATTTCTTAAAACTGTAAGCTCAATTTTACCACGGATGAGTGCGGCTTCGGATGTTTTATCGTTATTATATGAGCGCACATTGAACTTAGTACCTAACACCCTGATGCTAATGGTTGGCGTAGTAACTACAAAGGGGCGCTGCGGGTCTTTAACCACATCAAAAAAAGCCTCCCCAACAAGGTTTACCCTTCTTTGATCAGTGCCAAAATCATTGCTGTAGGTAAGCTTACTACCCATATTGAGCCAAACGTGGCTACCATCCGGAAGCTGAATTTTGCTGATGCCGTTTTTAGGGGCAGTTATTTCGTTGGATTTATCCGCAACGATGGTTTCTTTACGGGTGAACCAAAACACGCCCAGCATTAAACACGCAGCGGCTAATAATGATCCCAGTTTAATGATCCTGGCTTTTTTCCTTTTGGTTTGGATAGCGATAACCAACGCGGCTTCTTCTGCTTCTTTCTCTTCGATAACATCGAGTTCGGCTTCAAATGCATCCCATTTGCTCAGCAGTTTTTCATCCTGTGCGGTTTGCTGATCATTTTTCCAGATCTCCTGCAACTCATCCATTGGGTACATACCGGCTGGCCCCTGTTGCTGCAACAGTTGCTCAAGTTCAAGTAACTCCTCGGGCGAGGCTTCACCATTTAACTTTTTACCAATAAGTATCCAGATGTTGTTGATCATTATTTACGGCTCTATATATAAAGACTGTAAATAATCAGGATACCCCAGTGAAGGATTAATTATTTTTTGAAATTTTTTCCGGATTAGCCGCGACAGGCATTTTTGGAGAGTCTCTTAGTCCCTGCGCAAGAGTTTTCAGGGCGTTGCCCATGTGGTATTCAACAGTTTTAATGGAGATATCGAGCAGATCGGCTACCTCACGGTATTTTAAGCCGTCTTCTTTTACCAGTTTAAAAACAAGGCGGCATTGATCGGAGAGTTTGCTTAAAGTAGTATTGATCAGTTTGGTAAGATCCTCGCAAACCAGTTTATCTTCACCGGTTGCGCTTGAATCGGCAACATCTACATTCACATCATCAATATTTACACTTTTGAGCTGATTTTTGGACAAACAGGTAAGCGCCTTATTTTTTATTGATGTATAACAGTAATAAGTAAAATTATTGATCTCGGCCAGCGAAGCCCGGCGGGCCCAAAGGTTCATGAAAACATCGTTGGTGATCTCTTCGGCCAGTTCATCCTGCTTAACCAGTGATTTTGCAAGGTTGAATAATTTACCATAATAAAATAAGTACAACCTCTTAAAGGAAGCCCTGCTGCTGTTTAAAGCAATGTCATTAAGCAAGTACTTAATTTCGGTATCCAACATTCCTTAACCTGTTATAATTACTTTTATCAAAAACCGGGGAACAGTTCCTGTATGGTTCAAATCAATACAATTGGTAATTGGTCTTCATTAAAGCAAGGCGATTGCCCTAATTAAAATCTAAGGTATAATATTTTATTTTAATTGTTCAAAAAACAATTAAAATAATTTTTCCATGATGATTTACTCACCAATAACATGCCGTGCTAAATTGTTTTATTGGCCTTAAAAATCACTACAAGAGTAATATCATATCAATCCCCAATAAAACTCATATCAAGTAAAATTAGACTCTTTTACATCAGATACCAAAACAACGCTTTTAATTGTCACTTAAACAATAATAAAGCAAATCAGATTTATCCCTTACTAAAACAGGTTTTCGGTTGATAGGGCATTATAACCAGGTACTATAAATATTTTCATATCTTAGTTCCGAATTGTATTTAAACTAATGCCCTACAAACCTGGACTTCACATTTTATCTGAATTTACATCCGCTAAATATAACCTGCTATTATCCAGCGCAGATTGCCATACTTTGTTTGATGAGCTTATTACCCGCTTCGAGCTAAATAAAGTTGGTGAAGTTTATCATGATTTTGATGGCGGTGGCTTTACCGCTGTTGTTTGCCTCACGGAGTCGCACATGTCTATCCATACCTGGCCCGAATATGGCACAGCAACCTTTGATGTGTTCCTTTCCAATTACCAGCGCGAAAATGATGACAAGGCCCGTGCTCTATACAACGCCGTACTTGCATTTTTTGAAGGGGCCGAATTACAGAAAAACGAAATAAAGCGATAGTATGGCCACATTAAATCCTAAAGCATTTCCTTTTTCGGACTCAATAACCTGTCCCAACTGTCATAAACCCATCACGCTTTATGACCATATAGGCTGTGAGGCAGCAGCATGCGCATCATGCTATTCCTACCTGTTATTTGGTACCGATGGTAAACCTTATGTTAAGGACCGCCTTGTTTCCATCCAAAACAAACCTGTTTTGCCAATAGGTACCGAAGGTGTGCTTCGCGACGTGGAATATAAAGTAATAGCCTATATCGAAAAAAAGGAAGCGGCCTATAATCAGTACCAATGGCGTGAATACATGCTTTACAATTACGCCAAAGGCTACGCTTTTTTGGCCGAATATGATGGACATTGGACGCTGATTGCAGGTAAAACCTTCCATCCTGATCTTGAAAAGTCAAAAAAGAGTTATGAAAACACCGCTTTATACCAGGAGCTGGAGTTTAATCTTTTCAACTCCTATCGCCCGGTAATCCATTCCCTTATTGGCGAGTTTGACTGGGATATCCGCGAAGAACGGATCAAAGCGCATGAATACATCAGGCCTCCATTTTTATTGACCTGGGAGCAAAACCTGCGAACCCAACAGGAGGACTGGTACCTCGGCGAATACATTGAAGAGCAGGAAATTGCCGCCGCTTTTAAAATTCCGCTCGGTAACTTTCCGACAAAAATTGGCATAGGGGCTAACCAACCTTCAAAACACCGCGCACGCTGGAACGGTTCATTGACCATAAGCGGTATCGCCATCGTCGTTTTTTTACTGATACAACTATTTGTTGCCAGGCAACGTCCCGAAACCATTTTGCTTGAGCATACTTTTTCGCTTGACCTGCCACCACGCCCTGCCGACACGGTAAAAAGGAAAAGCGTTATGGTTACTGGCGATCATAAAACCGCCGACAGCGCCGCTACAGCCATAGGCAATATTTTACAGGATAGTGCTAAAGCCATTGATGCGATTAGCCCGGATAGTGCCGGTAATTTTGAGTTTAAATCATTCAAAACGCCATCTTTCACCATCGAAAACGGGCCTGTACCATTGGAGATCGAGCTATCGTCGCAAATTGACAATAACTGGCTGTCTACAACTATTGAACTGGTAAGCGAAAAGGATAATCAAACATGGAGCCTTACTAAAGATATCGAATACTATCATGGCATTGAAGACGGCGAAAGCTGGTCGGAAGGTGGCATACAGGAAACGGTGTTGCTTTCGGAGGTCCCCCCAGGCAAATACCATATCAATATGTATCCCTATTCGGGTTCAAGGCTGGTTAATTCGCTTGATGTAAAAGTTACCGAAAGCGTGACTTTATGGCGCAATATCCTGGTTACCTTACTGCTGCTTTGCCTCTACCCCTTGTATTGCTGGTACCGGGCACGCAGGTTTGAAGTTAACCGCTGGATAAACAGCGATTTTACACCCTATCAAAAAGACGACGACGAATGAAATCTATCAAATCAAACATAGCATACGTAATTATAGCATCATTG
>Ga0163162_10002957_pt1 | contig 16219 bp, 12 predicted proteins | sample S55metaG_FD_115310 | JGI IMG/M metagenome (GOLD analysis project Ga0163162, IMG submission 115310) | Switchgrass rhizosphere microbial communities from Kellogg Biological Station, Michigan, USA - S5-5 metaG | ecosystem: Host-associated > Plants > Roots > Rhizosphere > Soil | place: USA...
CACCGCCGGCCCCTCAAGACAGTTTATTATAAGGTCTAAATTGCCATCATTATCCAGGTCAGCATAAGCGGCTCCGTTGTAATAGCCTTTCATGTCGCCCGTTCCCCACGCACTACTCACGTCTTTAAATGAAGTATCACCAGTATTCTGAAAAAGAAAAGGATGAGAAGAGCCATCAGGCATTTTATCAACGGTAACCTGGTCATATTCGTCAGAAGTGTCCCTGTTTATCTTTCTCACAAGAGCCGATACAAACCGAACATAATCCATATCAACCGGTCTCTTTACAATTCCGCTCGAAATAAACAAATCCTTATTACCGTCATTGTCAAAATCGGCAAACAAAGGGGACCAGCTCCAATCGGTAGCAGAAATACCTGCAACTAATCCAACGTCACTAAAGCTTACACCATCTCCATTATTACGTTGTAAGCAATTTCTTGAAACCTGCGGCTGGAAGCCATTTCGTAAAACCTTGAAATTATAAATGTCATAGTTTTCCTCACTACCATAAGTCTTCAAAGTTTTTTCCTCGGGTGGCAACATATCTACTGTTACTACGTCCAGCTGTCCGTCATTGTTATAATCTGCAACGTCATTTCCCATACTAAAGCGTGAATAGTGTCCAAAATGCTTTGCCCCATTTTCAGTAAATGTTCCGTTGCCATTATTGATATAGTAATAATCATTTTCATGGAAATCATTGCCAATGTAAATATCATCCCACCCGTCATTGTTGAGGTCTGCAACTGCAATTCCCAGGCCGTATCCAAGACTGCTTTGATAAATGCCCGCTTGAGCAGAGACGTCAGTGAAGGTTCCCACCTTGCCTCGCCCGAAGGAAGATGAAATCAGATCATTTCGATACAATCTATCACCGGCCCTTGGATCAAATTTTCTGCGATTGGCGGTGTCAACGATATTGTCGTTTGGTCTATGCGATTGATTAAGAATGTAGCAATCAAGATCACCATCGTGATCATAATCAAAAAAAGCCGCCTGTGATGAGAAGCCAGAAAAGTCCAATCCATATTCTTTCGCCTTTTCCGTAAATGTGCCATTCCCATTATTGATAAAGAGTTCATTCCTGCTTTTTAATTTGCCTTCAATATTGACAGCACTCACGTAAATATCCAGGTAACCATCGCCATTTACATCGCCCATAGTTACGCCGCTGCACCAATCCGAAGTTCCTGCGACTCCTGCTTTTTCGGTTATGTCCTCAAATTTAAAGTTGCCCTTGTTGAGGTACAGTTTATTATGCCCCTTGCTGTTTGCCGTGAAATAAATATCAGGCAATCCATCATTGTTTATATCACCTGTGGCAACTCCACCTCCATTGTAGTAATAGAGATAGTAAAGGATGCCAAAAGCCTTTTTTCTTTCAAGCGTGTTGGTAAAATCAATGCCCGTTTTAGAGGGAGATAAAGAGCTGAATAAAGTATTTGAACGATGGCAGGAAATAAGAGTTATTATTAAAAAAACCAAACAAATCAATATACCTATGGATAATTTGATCTTCATTGTTTCAATTCTATGGTTGCTTGCGAGGCGAATTTTGTTTTTTAAGCAAGTTTAGATTTTTCTGGGTTTCATTCGGATAAATCTTTATATAGTGAGTTCGCATGAGCGCCGGCGTAGGCGAATCTGCACCCTGCAAATAAACTGCTACTGCGTGTGAAAGCTGCCTGGGCATGTGGCAATCGATGCAATTTTGCGTGATCGATGGGCCAATTTGACTTGTCATTTTACAAATCTTCGTGTGGCCCTCGCTGTGGCAACTAATACATCGTTGTGAAAATATTTCGATCTTTCCATTTTCATTTTCATGAACATTATGACAATTGATACAAGTGACATTACCCAGCACAAAGCATTTGCTTAATGAAAGTAATCCCAGTTGATTTCCGTGCACGTCGATATTGTCTGCGTTTTGAGCGACGGCCTGGAGAGAAAAATAATTTGAGAGCGTATCGCCTGCCTGGAACCGGAACGAAGGCTTTGTTTTTGTAAGTGCACCACCATGACATAATGCGCATAGATCCAATAAACGTTCACGGGGAAGTTTGCCGGGGTTAACTACATATTTCGCTTCTTTTACGGATGGATTTTCGGAATGATATGTTACGTGTTCTGCTGCTGGCCCATGACATTTTTCGCAGTCCACCGCATAGATAATATTATCATGGTCGAAAGTTTCAAGTTTTGCCGATGGGTCAGACGTCTTTTCAAAATAGGTGCTGTGACATTCGAGGCATCTTGAAGTAATGGGTCTGTAAAAAGCCACGGTGTGTGGCGGATAACCCGGACTATTCGACCATTGTCTCTCAGGAGAAAAATAAGTGATAGGCAATTGAACTAACCGGCTATTTATCCAGCTCAGGTAGCTTTGTCCCTTTCTTCCGGAACCGATGACGACGTCAAATTTTCCTTCCAGCATTTTATGCCCGTTATTGTATTCCACCTGGTAAAAACCGCTGTCTCTTTTTTCCATCTTCACATCTGTAAAAGCATCAAAAGCGAAGACATTGTTTCCGGGCTCAAAGCTTCCTAAAATATTCTTTTCGGTAGATGGTGCAGACGTCAGGTGATGTTCCGTCAAAAGATGTTTATTATAAATATCCTTGTGGCAACTGGCGCAGGATTTTGATCCTGCAAACTTTTCGAAGACATCATTCCTGAAATCATTTCCCTGGTGATGATCATCGTTTACACACTTTGCCAAAAAGAAAACACAGGAGATGATAATCCCCAGGGAAATTGCATACTTATTATGGCCGGAAAGCACTTTAATGTAAAAAGGCTGAAACAGAATTTCAGCCTTTGTTTATTATAATTTAAAAAACCTTAAAACGAAAAGCTTACATTTTGCCGGTAACCAAACTTTGTACTTCTGCGGCAGACAATGCCGTATTGTAAAGTCTGAACTGGTCAAGGGCACCACCCCACTCCTGTCCCCAGCCAAGGTCGGTCGTGTTCCTTCCACCGATATTAAATCCTGCTACTTTCGTTCCATCCATGTTCACAGGACCGTGGCCGGCCCATTCCGGAACATGACCATTAGGTACTCCATCCACATACAACGTCAACTTTGACGTAGTCGCATCGTATACAAAAGCCAGGTGATGCCAATTGTTATCTTGTATGCCCGGAACCCTATTGGGTCCTTCCCATGTTAACCATGCATCGCTTGAGTTTTTATCAACGAGATACATTTTCAGAATTGCAGAATCATTATTTGCCGGGTTGCTCCAGTCAAACAATAAAAACATCGTTGTATTTGCCCAGTTGCCATTGGACGATGAAATGTTATATACAAAGGCAGCGTTGCCAGACGGCGCTCCGTTTCGTTTCTCCCAAAAAGCGACCGTAAAACTTTCTGCGGTCGACACAAAATCATTCGGGTTCACATAGCTTAAGTATGCGTCTGTCGGTCCGTCATAGGCCGTTCCGTTAATTCCGCCCGAGTAAGTGATTGAAGAAGCTGGGAAAAAACTCGGGTATCCCGAAATACTGTCTTTAAAACGGATATTGATCTGCTGATCCGCCGCCGCCGTTGAGTCGAAACTTAAAAAAAATCGAAGAGGTGTCGTTGGTGTTGTTGTGTGATCCTGCGGATAATCACCGAGAGCCGGTCTCTCCATTTTCTGGCAACCGAGTATTGCTAAAGCTGGTATTGCTACCGCTGCAATTTTTAAGAGATCTTTTCTTCTTAGCATAAAAGTATTTTTAAAATGATACGATTTCTAAAATTACCACTCGGGGTTTTGTACTAACACTCCGCCCGAGATATCAATTGCTTTTTGCGGTATAGGGTAGTACCGGGCACGATTCGTATAGCCCAGGCTACTCAACGCGCTGACCGCGTCACCCCAACGAACAAGATCATAAAATCTGTACCCTTCCATCGCAAATTCAAATCGCCTTTCATTCTTGATCGCCGTTCGCATTTGGTCTTTACTAACGTAAGCTATGTGAGGCAATGCTGCAGGATCAGAGCCTGAGTTCCTGGCTCTCGCTCTTATTTGTTCGAGCAGATCTTCGGCAGTAGCACCTTCCCCGACTTCATTACTTGCTTCGGCCTTCATTAAAATGATATCGGCAAAGCGAATGACCCTGTGACTTATCCATGCGGGATATCCGGAAGTAACGGTGCCTGTATATTGACGCATCGCAGGATCCGAATATACCTTTTTGTTCCAGTATTTTTGATCCAATGCCGTGCCGGGACCATAGGGAGGCAAGGTTGCACCGTACCCACCCTGGGCAGGGCCACCATCCGATTGACCAGAGTACAATATGGTCATTGACTTTCTTGGATCTGTATTATCCCAGGCGTTTACCAAAACATCGGTAGGAGTATTCCATCCCCAACCCAAATTCCACTGATTGCTTGCTCCACCCTGGCGAACATTTTGTGAAACTCCATAGAATGAACCATAATCAGGCGTTCCACCGGCGCCTAAAAATGCCTGCTGTTCCAAAATTGATTCTTTACTGTTTTTTCCTGCCCCACCTAATCCGTCTTTCCATACGTCAACAAAATTATCAAGCAATGCATATTCACCTGAATTAATGACCTCGTCACAAAGCGCAATTACCTGCGACCAGTTTTGTCTGAACAGGTAGGTTTGTGCCCATAGAGCTTTTGCAGCTCCACTTGTTAACCTGCCTGGAAAAGGATTTTGATTGGTTGTGCTGTTAAACCAGTTTACCGGCAACAACGCTGACGCAGAATCGAGGTCCGCGTCAATTAGCGCATAAATTGCATCAACCGTTGACTTGGGCTGAATTCCTTTTGAAGCATCAGTATAATAATAGTCAATCAAAGGCACTTCCCCATACGCTTTCACTAATTCGAAATAAGAGTACGCTCTGAAGAAATGTGCTTCACCAATATTTCTTAATGAGGCTGCGTCAGTAGCCTTCAGTGAATCAGCGTAGAATAATAGCTGATTTGCTTTATTGATCATATAGTAATGATCATCCCAATAGGAGTTAGTTGCCCAGTCGTCTTTCGTATACTGAAAGGTTTCAAACTCGGTGTTGATTTCAGCACCGTCAGTAGTGCTACTTCCCTTTTGTGCGTCATCATCTCTTATACTGTTAAAGTCCAGCCAGGGCAACGTATTAAAGCCGGCGTAGCTGTTGAAAATTGAGTACATACCTATTGCCTGGCCATCGAGCTGGCTGCCAAAGTCAGTAAGCGTAGGCGAAAGGGGTTGCCTGTCAAGAAATTTCTTACATCCGGTTACTACAATACCAATAACCGCAACTAGGAACAAACCCACGAGTATTTTATTTGATTTTTTCATATTCTTAATTTCTTAATTTATGATTTAGAAAGTCACATTTAAACCAAAGGTGATCACACGGGGAATAGCACCTCCGGCAAAATCAAATCCGAAACCAGTAGCGTCTCCGCCAAATTCAGAAGTATAGCCTTTAGTATGTTTCCATGTTTTCAAGTTCTGTACGTTGGCATAAAGACGCAGTGCTTTGATATGGGCTCCTGCTAAGAGTTTGGGTTCAAAATCATATCCGAGCTGCAGATTCCTGATACGGATATAGCTTCCATCTTCAATATTGTATGTTGAGCCATTGTAGTTGAAGCGGTCTGCCTGGCTAATAATCGGTTCCCAATTTGAAGTACCAGCGCCATGCCATCTTTCTTCTTTAAATGCCGGGTAGTTCACCCTCTGGAACGGCGACTCCAATGATCCCCATACTCTGAAGACATCATTTCCATAAACCCCGCCGACATCGATGCCTAAACTGAATCTCTTATAATTGATATCAACTGAACCGCCATAAATAAAATCGGGAGAAGGATCACCAATAACAGTGCGGTCATTGGCATCAATAACTCCATCACCATTCAGGTCTTTGAATTTAAAATCGCCGGGACGATACGACCCAATTGACGAAGCTGGGGGTGAGGTGAGAATGTCAAGATTGCTTTGATAAAGCCCTTCTACTACATAGCCATAAAAGGAACCGATGGGATCGCCTGGCAAAGTCCTGGCTTCTGCACTTCCGTTGTTAGCAAATCCTCTGATAATTGTACCATTTGGTATGTCTGCAGCCACACTTTTTACTTCGTTCTTCATGAACGTGATATTGCCTCCAAGATTGATGCTCAGGTCTGAGTTCACTTTCTGCGTCCATGTCGCTGCAAACTCCTCGCCCCAGTTCTTAAGTTCTCCTCCATTTTCTAATTTGTTGTCTAACCCAAGAGAACCAAGGTCTACATAGGTCATCATATCCTTGGTAGTTTTGGTGTAATAAGTTGCTTCAAAATGCAGGCGGTTGTTGAATGCATTTAACTCCAATCCAACATCAGTTGCGTGAACAGTTTCCCATCTTAAATCGGAGCTTACTCCGTAGGCAGGTAAAGCCCCGGTAACCAAATTTTCTCCAAATGGGGCTACTGTTCCTGTCTTAACGCCGGGATAGAATAGATAGTAAAAGTTAGTTCCGCCAGTAGGGTCATAAGTACTTTGATTGCCTAACACACCCGTTGAAGCTTTTAACTTTAGAAAATTAATCTGCGAAACACCTTGCATAAAAGATTCGCGGCTAAGTTCCCATGCTGCACCTAATGACCAGAACTGCTGATGACGGTTTTCAGGAGGAATACGGGATGAAGCATCATCGCGGAAGGAAGCATTTAAATAATACTTGTTTTTATAATTATATAATCCCCTGGCAAGGTATGATACTGTCGTTGCCTCAGCCTGATAAGAATTGGTTTGACGTGGATCTTGCGATGTGATACCAAATCCATTGTTTATATACCATAACCTTTTATTATCCGGAATGGGTTGGTCTGAAGGTCCAGTTCCCTGTCTTGATGTTCCAAACATCTGTTCAGTGCCAAAATAATAGGTAGTAAAGCCGCCTGTAGCAGTTATGTTATGATCGCCAATTTGTTTTTTATAAGTAAGAATATAATCCTGCTGAAATTTTCTCCAGGTCTGAGTACTTTGATATACCTGGGTTGTGGTACTATATAAATACGGGGTATTTGACAGCGGATCATACGCGTAATAGAGGGGTGTATATTGGCGCCAATCGAGATTACTTATATCAGCATACCATGTGGGTCTGAAATTGAAATTTTTCAGGAAATTCAGATCGATATACACACTACCTACTGCGCGGTACTCATAATTTATCAGTTTTTTCCAGGAGTTTTCTATTTCCAGCACCGGATTTATTACACCAGCGCTCTGTAAAGCCACATCCAGACCTGAATAAATATTTTGAGTAATACTATCTGGACCATAGGGATCTTTTACCAGGAATGGTTTTGTTCCTGCATCTATGTGTGGCATCACTTTTCTGGCATCATCCAACCTATTTTTATTTGGGTCAAAAGTGGTATAAGGATTTTGCTGCCTGGAAGCATTTAAGTTTACGCCGATCTTCAGGGCCTTTGAAAATCTTATCTCATCACTCATTGAAAGAAGCATCTTTTCCAATCTTTCATGGATGATAATGCCTTCGTCGTAAATATATCCCAGCCCCAGTATGAATTTGTTTTTATCTGAACTTGAAGAGATATTCAAACTTGTATTACTGAATTTTCCGGTCCTTGTTACTTGATCTATCCAGTCCGTATTTGCACTCAGGGCCGAGTAATCCGGGGTCGCCACTCCGTTATTTGCATTTTCTTCCGCAAAAAGTTGATCGAAAAGATTGGCATCAGCCATCTTAATCTTATCTACTAATTGCTTGGTTCCATACGAAGTATTTAAATTAATTACCAATCCTCCGGCTTTAGCTCTTTTGGTTGTGATAGCTATCACACCTGTCGCTCCCCTTACGCCGAAAATGGCGAGCGAGGAAGGGTCTTTTAAAACTTCAATTGATTCAATATCATTGGGATTTATGTAATCAATATCGTCCTGCAAGATTCCATCTACCACATACAACGGGTGAACCTGGCCGATACTCACGGTACCACGTATCCGGATATCAGGTTCCGCTCCCGGGGTGCCATTATTCACCACATATAAGCCTGACACTTTGCTTTGCAGTGATGATATGGGATTGGAATTTGGTTTATCAGCTACTTCTTTCCCGCTGATCTTCACGATAGAACCTGTAAGATCTCTCTTGCTGGCCGTACCGTAACCAATGACGACCACCTGCTCCTGAACCTTCGTCGACAACGACAGGGTGACGTTTATAACAGTCTTGCCAGCCACAGCTACTTCTTTACTGTCATATCCAACATAACTAAACACTAATGTTGCATTATCGGGTACAGTGATGGCAAAGTTGCCTGTAGCATCAGTTGTAGTTCCGAGAGAGCTTCCTTTTACAGAAACAGAAACGCCGGTCAATCCATCACCAGCTTCAGCTGAAGTGACACGGCCTGTAACCCGAATATCTTTGAAGTCTTCTATGTTTATCGGATCAGAGATTTCTTTTAATACAACCAACTTATTGTTTAATATTTTATAAGTGATCCCAGTATTTTGCAGTAATTGATCCAGTACTTCTGTCACTGGTTTTTCCGTCACTTGTATATCGATTTTTGGTTTGTGAGCAATGAGGTTTTCATTGAACAAAAAACGATAGTCAGTTTTTTTCTCAATCGCGATAAACGCTTTACGCAGTTCGACCGATTTAAGATTAAGTGTAATATTTTCCTGAGAATAACCCGAAGCAGATACGTGCAGGCAGGCAATCAGCAAACAGGCTATCGTCATTCTCATAATCCTTACAATTTTTTTAAACAGATAGACTTGTCCTAAAGCATGTTGATTTGTAATTTTATTCATACATTCAATTAAAGAGGTTAGATAATTTGGCTCTACTATTCATGATCCGAAGAGTTTAACCTTAAGCGGGGGCCTGGTGCAAACAGGAACCCGTTTTTTATTTTCTTCTTTAAGAAGTATTGAGTGGTGGCAGCATAGCGATCGTTAATTTTAGTTATTTACTGATTGTAACTTGGTTTCCCAAAATTTTATAATTAATTCCACAGCTCTCATGTAAGGCATCGAGGGCCTGGACAATTGTTTCATTGGTAAAACTTCCAAAAGGTTTTATACCCGACATCTCTTCATCAGCAAAGTTGATCTTTACTCCATACCATCGTTCCATTTTTTGCGCTACTTCTCTGAACGGCTCACCTTCCTGGAATATAAGCCGGTTATCAATCCACGATGTTTCGATGACAGCACTGTCAACCGGATAATACGTCAAAGGCCGAACTGCGTAGGTGAGCTTCGAAGAAACTTCGGCCTTATCGCCGCGTTGATCAGGTTGATTAACCAATGTTCTGTTTACAAATGCACTGTTGTTGGCAACAACTAATTTTTCATTGGGATTAAGATAAACCTTTTCGTTGGAGCGATTTTTTAAGGTAACCTCAACCTTGCCCCTGATAAGACTCGTTTCTGTGTTTTGATCACCTGGGTATGATCTTACATTGAAGGCTGTACCCAATACTTTTATATCGATCACGTTTGTATGAATAATGAAAGGATGAGAAGAATCTTTTGATACATCAAAAAATGCTTCCCCGGTAAGACTTACTTCTCTTATATTTTTTCCAAAATTCTTATCGTAAGTCAAACTACTACTGGAATTAAGCCGAACAACAGATCCATCGGGTAATTGGATCTGGGTTATCCTTGAGCCTGGTTTTGTAATGACCTGGCTCAAATTTGGTTGCTTCCTCCCCTTCGTTTCGGAAGTAACAATAACATTTTTAGATACAAAAAAAATGATACCAGCAATTGCAAGTGCGCCTATTGAGATAAGCCATTTCTTTGAGTTTCTTTTTCTGCGCTCGGGTTCGATTTCGCCATAATTCAGCTTGATATCACTAAACTCAATGTTGGCCTTTTTCATCCTAGCCAAGTGCGTATCAAAAGCAGAGTCGGCTTCAAGACTGCTGTCAAAAACAGTTGATTGAAAATTAAAATTTGCTAGTGCATCGGCAGTGTTTTTCCATTCTGGGTGGGTGAGCAATGCGTCCTCGAGTTCTGTTAATTCAGCAGAGTTCGCTTCACCACAATGTTTTTTGGAGAGAAGATCCCAGAATCTGTCAATTGTCATATATACAGTTATGGATATTGTTAAAGACAGCAATTCAGGGTTTTACCCCCAAACATTGTCCTGATTTTTTAATTTTTTGAAAAAACATCCAGCTGGTGGAGCTTAAAATTAACGGCGGAACCGATTTTTTTAAAAGCCACGGACATCTGGTTCTCAACGGTCTTCACAGATAATTGAAGTAATTCGGCCACTTCCTTGTATTTAAGGCCTTCTTCCTTAACTAGTTTAAAAATTAAGCGGCATCTTGGGGGGAGTTCCTGGATGGCTTTCTGTATTTGGTTGATTGTTTCGGCGGAAATCATTTTCTGTTCGGGGTCATGATAAATACTCTTAAACTCGATGGAAATGTCATTGATATCGACACCAGTTCTGTTTTTGAAATCATTAAATTGGTTAATACACCTGTTTTTTACCGCGGTGAAGAGATAAAACGAAAGGTTTTCAACCTTCTCAAGATGCTGTCGTTTTTGCCAGATCTTGATAAAGACGTCCGACACAATTTCCTCCGCTAATTCCTTTGATTTAATGATTGAAACCGCAAAATGGACTAATGAAGGATAAAACAACAAAAAGAGTTGTTTGTAAGCTTGGGTATCATCAAAGCAGGCAATAGCTTGCTGCAGCAATCGTATATTCTCAGCCTTTTTCAAAATTCCATGTAATGTAAATACTTTTTTAACAAAAAGTTCCTATTTTTTATCCTTGGCCTCTATAAGACAACCAATAAAAAAATAGTGCTGCCTGATTAAATGAATTTCCCAACTTTGAGAATTTCTTTTTATTTTTTCCATCAAAACCTAAACCATTTGTATGTCAAGCCGCCGTTATGAAAGAGCCTCGTGGTTTCTATTATTCCCCTGGTCTCTGATTTCAATAATATTGATCCTTGTATTGAATACAACTCTAAGCAGCTGGTTCGGCAGGAACTGGAGTTGGGTGACACTGGTATTGATCATTCCCGCCGCTATCTTTGAAAATTTCAAGGTCGGTTATTCCACGATCCAGGTTATGTTTCTTAAGATATTATTCTCTTTGCTCTCATTTTTATTGACAGGGCTTGCATTGGGAATTTCTTTGGCGGGCTGGTATTATGAAAAATTTGAGCACGTGATCATCCCAAGGGTAAATTTTCCGTGGTTTGTACTCCTGGCACTGGTTGTAATGTTAGCCATAGAAGCTGCGCAGATTTTCAGTTTATTAAAAGCAGTAAAAAGAGAATTTTTGCAGTTTGACCAGGACAACTGACGAGTTCCTTCGGTGTTATACTAATCCACAAACCGTTGTCGCCACCAGGTCTCCATTTTTGGGAAGGAGATCTTAAACCACTCGGTATAGATCTCCGGTTTGTTTTTCAGTTCCAGCTTGATTTGTTCTACTGGCTTAAAAACATAATCATTGACTTCTTCGTAGTTGATTTTTATATCGCCGTCGTAACGCCCCACGAAAACGTGATCAAATTCGTTTTCAACCAATCCATTTTCGAATGAAGCCTGGTAAATGAAATCAAATATCTTTTCGAGAGAAGTTTTAAAACCCAGCTCTTCATTTAATCTTCTGGTGGCTGCCGCTTTGATGTCTTCACCCGGTAAAGGATGGCTGCAACACGAATTACTCCATAAACCGGCGCTGTGGTATTTATTAAGGGCCCGTTGCTGTAAAAGCATTTCGCCTCTGGAATTAAAAATAAAAATGCTAAATGCCCTGTGTATTAAACCCTTTTGGTGGGCTTCCATTTTATCCATGAAGCCTAACGCATTATCGTGCTCGTCCACCAATATTACCTGCTGATTATCCACTAAAATTTCAATACCTCTTGATTTGTTCTTTTAATAGTTTCCGCGCAAAGTGTATCCTGCTTTTAATTGTTCCAAGGGGTTCATTCAGCGCCTCGGCTATTTCATGATATTTATATCCGTCAAAATATAAGAGGAAAGGAGTTTTAAATATGTCCGGCAACAAATGGATGGCCTCGTAGATTTCTTTTACCCGCAGATCAGTTTCGGCCTGGTTGAATACAGCCGCCGGGTTATAATTAAGAAGATAATCGTTTGGAGTATTGTCAAAAATAGTTTGCTGTTTGGTTTTTCGGCGATAATCATTAATAAAAATATTACGCATAATCGTAAAAAGCCATGCCTTAATGTTTGTGCCAACATTGTACTTTTCCTGATTAGCCAGGGCTTTATATAAAGTTTCCTGGAACAGGTCTTTCGCTGTTTCAGAGTCCTTTGTGAGATTATTTGCAAAAGGCTTTAAAAAATCGGCATTGCTGATCAGCAGATTATTGAATTCCAAACTTGCCATACAAAATCGTTTAACGTCCGTTTAAAATTACTCGATCTTCTCCAGAAAAAAACCAAATGATTGTTTAAACTTTGAATAAATTTCCAATCTGGTAAAAATTAGGGCAACTATATTGCCAATAATGATAATTCGGAAAAAGTGACGGTTCACAGAACACACCTGCGGGCCGTCACCTTCGGCTTTGACCGCCAGGCGAGGCCAGGATTTTCACTGATTGAATTTTTTAAAAAGTCAGTGTTTGTCTGTGAAATCGATGAGATAGTAATTCGGAAAGGGAAGTGGACTTCCCGAGCAATTCGGGAAAATATAAGATGTACTTAGAGAGTAGGATTGAGGATTTTCCCGGAATCCAGCAGCTGCTGAAGGGAAGAAAAAACAGATGGATTTTTTAAGGCTTCGAGATGTCTTAAATGGTGGAGATCGGTACCGACAAGATCGTAGTACCCTTTTTTGGTTAGATAGCGGGCAAGTTCAGTTACAGAATGGCCGTATTGCCCGCTCAATGAGAGTATATTAAGTTGGAAAAGATATCCTGCGCTTTTCAATTCATCGTAGAAATTTTTATTCCGCTCAAGGTAAGCATACCGCTCGGGATGTGCGATCACTGGTTGGTACCCCTGGATCTGCATTTCGAACAGGGTTTTTTTCCAGTCAAACGGCTGACTCACCATGGAGAATTCGACCAAAACGAAATTGCTCCCGAAACTTAACAAAGGTTCCTTTCGCTCCACTGACTCTCCCAAATGGTCATCGATAAAATATTCCGCAGCAGCCTGGATTTCTACGTCTACCTGCTCATCAGCCAACCTCGCTTTTACCTCTTGCAATTTTTCTGAAATAATGGTATTGGTATTTTTATATACATCCCACATAATATGAGGAGTGGTGATAAGTTTTTTATACCCGAGCCTGTTCATTCCCGTTATCAGTTGAACAGAAGTTTCGATATCGGGCGAGCCGTCATCAATGCCCGGAAGAAGGTGAGAATGTACATCGGCATATAAAATGCCATAGTCAGCGATATTTGAATCAGTCCTTTTCTTTCTAAAAAACTTCATCTTTTATATTTCTCTTTGTCCAGCAATTCATAATATAAATTTGACATATCATTTGCCAGTCTTTCTACACTAAATTTTTCCTGAACGTGTTCTGCTCCTTTTTGGTTAAAACTATTTCTCAGTTCATCATTCTCCACTAACCTTAGAAGATTTTCCTGGAATGATCTAATATCATTTGTCTCTGAAAGCAAGGCCGTTTCATTTTCCAACACAATGTCACCAATGCCGCCAACGCGTGTCGAAACAATGGGTTTGTTGGCGGCCTGTGCTTCAATTAAACTAACCGGCGTCCCTTCATTAAGGGAAGTGAGGGCGATGATGTCAAGACCGGCATTAATTACGTCAATATCATTCCGCCAAGAAGTAAATATCAATGAAGCGTTTGGATCATGATCGTGGCTAAATGGTATTTTTAATTGTTCGGCTCTGCTTTCAAGGGCTTGTCTTGTCTCGCCGTCACCAATTATAAAAGCTTTTATTTTTTTCGAGGTACAATTTAAAACGTAGCTAACCCCCTCTAAAAACAAGTTATGATTTTTAATGGGGACCAGCCTGCCAATTATTCCAACCGCAATCTCATCATCTCTTAAATTGAATTCTGTCCTGAATTTCTTTCTCTTCTCAAGCTGGTTCTCGGAGAATTTTTTTAACTCAAATCCAAGTGGTATTACTTTGAACTTGGTCCTGTCCGCTATATGAAATTCTTCAGTCAGTTCATTTCTTTGCTGGTCGCTTATGGCGATCAGGGCATGCGATTTTCTGGCGAGAAATCTTTCAGTATTGATGATGAATTTTGTCTTTAATTTTCCAAAATAAGAATGGAAAACATGCCCATGATAAGTATGAACGATTGCGGGAATATTTAAAGAGCTGGCCGCTAACCTGCCAACTGCCCCAGGCTTGGCTGAATGTGTGTGAACAATGTCTGGTTTAAATTCTTTAATGATTTGCTGAACTTTCTTGTACGCCTTGTAATCTTTAAAAGGATGGATCGAGCGACCCATGTCCGGAAGTAATACCGGGGTGATGCCCATTTGTTCTGCTAAGAAGTATGCATTTTGCTCGTGATCCTCTTTTTCACCAACAATCAGCAGCGTCTCAAATTGAGAAGAAAGATACTTGGTGAGATATAGAGCATTGAGACTCGGGCCACCGGTTATCAAACGATTATGAATACGCAGAATTCTTGGCATTTATTACTACAATTTCAACTTCTTAACATCAAAAAATTCTCATAGAATCCTTTACTTTTGGCAACATGAGGGCTTATGCAAATTTATCCATACTCGATTTTGTAGTGTTGCCTTTTTTATTAGCTATAATTTACGCCATAGCCTTCCGGATCCGTAACAAAAAATATCCATATAAACATCCGCTGAGAAAATATTTTATTCCGGCACTTACTATAAAGATTTTTGGTGCCCTTTTTATTGGACTAATATATGCTTATTATTACAAGGGCGGTGATACCTATTATTTTTTTAACCAGGCGCAGGTCCTGAATAGTGCATTGGATGATTCTTTCATAAAATGGATCAACCTGCTTCTTCATATACCTTCCGTGCAGGATGGAAATTACTATGGCTACATTTCACGGATGGAATGGTACCCGGATATTTCCTCCTACACCATAGTAGCAATTACTGCGTTTTTGAGTACGTTTACTTTTAATACATATCTCCCCACTGCTGTTCTGTTTGCCTTTATTTCATTTAGTGGCGTGTGGGCGTTATTCAGAACTTTTGCATCTTTATATCCTTCCTATGTAAGGAGCATAGCGATCGCGATATTGTTTATCCCAAGTGTGTTTGTATGGGGTTCCGGCATTTTTAAAGATACTGTTTGCATCTTTGGCCTCGGATGGCTTACTTACGGCATGTTTCGATTTCTCGTACAAAAGGATTATAGTATCGGCAATATCCTGATATCCGCACTAAGTTTTTTAATTATCACCCGGGTAAAATTGTATATCATACTTGGATTTGTGCCGGCGCTGATCATGTGGATATTTTTCAATTACTCCCAACGAATAAAAAATAAATCAAAAAAAATAGCTGCAAAATTTTTTATGGCTATCGTTGTACTGGGTGGCTTCTTTCTATTCATGCAGCAATTTGCCAAAGAGCTGGGAAAATATTCATTGGAAAACCTGGCAAAAACCTCTAAAAGTACAGGCGGTTACATATACTGGGTGTCCGGGGACGAAGGTTCAGCCTATAACCTGGGTGATTTTTCTCCGACGATCACTGGCATGCTAACAAAATTTCCATTGGCAATTAATGTTACGCTGTTCAGACCTTATGTCTGGGAAGCGAAAAAGATCATTGTTTTATTGTCATCCATGGAAGCTATTTTGTTTCTGTTCATTACATTGAAAGTTTTGTTTCTTATCGGCCCTTTAAAAGTGTGGAAAACCATCAATAAAGATCCGACGATTCAATTCTGTCTTATTTTTTCGTTGATCTTTGCATTTGCCGTTGGGATCTCATCATATAATTTTGGAGCTCTATCGCGGTACAAAATACCATGTTTGCCTTTTTATTCTCTTGCCGTGATCCTGATCTATTATAAAAACTTTCCGTATAAGAAAAAGCTGATCAAAATATTCGGAGTATGATCAGGAAAATAATTGGATAAACGTTGCTGCCTGGGATCTGATACTATAATCTTTATTTACCTTTTCCCGTCCGGCCATGCCCATTTGTTCTCTCAGGGATTTGTCGGTCAATAATTTTTTTAGGGATATTTCCCAATCGTCCCTCGAAGTACATAGAAATCCA
>Ga0163162_10002960_pt1 | contig 16207 bp, 16 predicted proteins | sample S55metaG_FD_115310 | JGI IMG/M metagenome (GOLD analysis project Ga0163162, IMG submission 115310) | Switchgrass rhizosphere microbial communities from Kellogg Biological Station, Michigan, USA - S5-5 metaG | ecosystem: Host-associated > Plants > Roots > Rhizosphere > Soil | place: USA...
AGGATAGCCCAATCTTTAGAATGGATAAGGGAAGGAAAAGACAGGTTCTGGCAATCAAAAAAATAAAGAAAAGCCTGTGCTAAAGCCGGAGACAATTAACACAGGACGCTGGATAACATTAAAACACCATGCTCGGTAAAAGCATAGGGCGCCACCCTGCGGCCTCCCCAACTTGAGGTCGCAATTTGCGACTTCAAGTCTTCGAACTCTTCTTCCGTTAGCTGGAACATAAAATCGGCCGGGAACCTCCCTGCATTTCGTTTAACCTGCTCATTCAATCGTTTTTAATGAGCATGGGAGAATCGGACAAGCGGCCATCCTCGCGCGCGTAATCCCATTTTATCCCCATCATTGGAAGTGCCAAATTGGCTCCTCCATTCCTGGAATTCAGCATTGAGTACCTTCGGATTAAGCTGTTGAGCGCCCACCCGCTACTCCCGAAAGATCTTACTTTTTGACTTCGCCTTTATCCTGTCCAGAATGAACGTAGCAACGACATCGTACTTCACGCCAAAAAGCGCGGCCAGGCGCATCATCTCATTGACGGTAAACTCCCCCGGGTCCTGCACTTTCTTTCTGAATGCATAAAAAGAGATATCCAGCTCGGTAGACATGCGCGTCTCGCTGATGATCGCGAAGATCTGCTCAAAACTGCTGATCCTGCCGGCTTCTAATTCATTCCTGATGGAATTGAGCCTGTTCTTACGCCTGGCCTCCCTGGCCACTTCCTTTGCGTTATCTGTAGGCTTGATTTTGAATGCTTTGCTCACCTGCCCCATGATTTATACAAAAATCATACATAAAGCAATGTTTCGACTTTTTAAACGGTCCGGTCTAAAACTGGTTTTATGGAAAAAATTAATGCGGTTTAAAAAGACCACGGTTCATTAACTTTGTTCTATCTTTCCTTCGTTTATTTAATACTTAATTCGATTAATAAAGAGTTAGTTCGTTTTTCAAGTTTTTTCCTGAAGGGATTTAATGATAAACGCTTGACAACATATTGGATGATTAAATACTTAAACCATGCATACAGAAGTACAAGTGATTTCAGAACTGGACCTGCTCTATAAAAGACTGTCGAAAGCCCAGGTATCCGTTATCATAAAACACCTCAAAAAATGCGCGCCCCCCATCCTCGAATGTTTTGTGTGCGATCAGCTCATCAATGGCAGCAAACCCTTGCTCGAAAACGCTTTGCCTGGCCGTGAAGCGCTGCACATCCGGATCAGGTGCTGGAAAAAAGATCGCATCGGCACAAAAGACCTGCGCGCTTTCCTTGGTGCCGGAGAAGGCCGGCCCTATCACTTCGGCGTCTTTGTTGCCACTTCCGGTTTCACCAGGCAGGCGATAAGATTTGCAGCAAAAGCCAGCAAACCCCTTTACCTGTATGACCTGGATCACCTGATAATGATCTATCTCTCCCAAAAAAACCCTCGCATCCGGTCTCCCCGCCACGATATGCAATTTCTCCCCTAATTTTACCCCATGATCACCTCCACACGTTCCCAGCTATTTTGGTACAAGGCCATCAACGCCAACTTTGCCAAAGCCATCGACTTTGCCCTGAATACCGACCTGTCCTCCCTGCCCGTCGGCAGACACGACATCGACGGGGACAACGCCTTCGCCATCATCAATGAATACACGACCAAACCCTTCGAGGAATGTGACCCCGAAAGCCACCGCGACTACGCCGACATCCAGATCATGGTGACAGGTACGGAAAAGTTCGGCTATGCCCCCCTCAATGGTCAGCAGCCCTCCGTCGCCTACAACGAAGAAAAAGACGTTGCCCTCTATTCCATTCCCGAAGAAGACCTGAGCTACATCCGCCTCAGCCCGGGCCAGTTCATCATCTTCTTCCCTACGGATATCCATCAGCCCGAAGTATATAACAAGGCCCCGGAGCTGGTAAAAAAGCTCGTGCTCAAGATCAGTGTCATCTGACAACACCAGCCCAAATCCACACCTGCAACAAATCTATGGACAACACCCAAAAGCTTGCCTTCAAAGCCACCCTCAAACAATTCGGGCTCGACCTGATCGCCCAGCGCATCGCGGCCGCGCGCCAGGCCGCCGATCAGGCACAGCAGGCCGCTAACCAGGAAGAAAAAAGCTCCGCCGGCGACAAATACGAGACGGGCCGCGCCATGGGCCACCTCCAGAAAGAAATGCACGCCCGCCAGCAGGCGGAACATGAACGCGAACACGCAGCCCTCCTCCGGGTCCGCACCGACGCCCTCTGCACCCAACCCCTCCCGGGCGCCTTTATCCAATGCCGTGACATCGCTTTCTTCATCGCCGCCGGCCTGGGCAAACAATCCGTAGACGGCCAGACCATCCTCTTCCTCTCTCCCGCGGCGCCCCTCGCCAAAACCCTCCATGATAAAAAGACGGGCGACGAATTCACTTTCAACGGTCGCACCCTCCGCATAGAAGATCTCTTCTAAGCCTGTCGTTCCCCTTCGAAATCACCATATAAAAACTTATCTTTCAAAAAAATAAACGCACACAGATTACAAACCCTTTCCCCGCAGCTCTATATAATATTATGTCCTACTTTCCATTATTCAAAACAAGCCAACACATCATGCGAAAGACGCTCCTGACGATTTTGACCGCCTGCACCCTGCTTGCCACCTTTGCCCAGCCGACGACCAACGGAATATCCATTATCCCCGCACCCGTCAGCCTGACACCAGGCCGGGGTAGCTTTACCCTGCCCAGGATGATCTCCATCGAAACAGGCGACCGGCTAAACCAGGCCGTCACCGACCTGCAGACGCACCTCAACTCGGCCACAGGCTACAACGTCGTGCTCGCCAGACCCGGGTCACTGACGACCACCATCCATCTCTCGCTTAACAAAACCCTCAATACCACCCTGGGCGATGAAGGCTACGACCTCTCCGTCACCGCCACAGGCATCACCATCAAAGCCAACAAACCGGCCGGTATCTTCTACGGCGTCCAGACCCTGCTGCAGCTGCTCCCCAAAGAGATCGAAAGCCGCACCGCCGTCAAAGGCATCGCCTGGCAGGTCCCCTTCGTCACGATCCGCGACTACCCACGCTTCGGCTGGCGCGGCCTCATGCTGGACGTCTCCCGCCATTTCTTTACCAAACAGGAAGTGAAGGACTTCATCGACGAAATGGTGAAATATAAATACAATCTCCTCCACTGGCACCTTACAGACGACCAGGGCTGGCGCATCGAGATCAAGGCCCTGCCCAAGCTGACGGAAGTAGGCGCCTGGAACACCAAGCTGGAAGGCCGCTTCGGCACCTTCTCCGCACCCGCCCCCGATGAGCCCCGCAGCTTCGGCGGCTTCTATACCCAGGCCGACATAAAAGAGGTGGTCCAGTACGCCGCAGCCCGCTTCGTGGACATCCTCCCGGAAGTAGACATCCCGGGCCACTCCCTGGCGGCCATCGCAGCCTACCCGGAGCTCTCCTGCACGGAAGGCGCCGACAAATACCACGTCAATTCGGGCGACAAGTTCATGAACTGGTATCCCGGCGGCTTCTCGGCGATCATCGACAACACCCTCTGCCCGGCCAATGAAAAAGTTTACCCCTTCCTCGATAAGGTCTTTACAGAAGTTGCCGCCCTCTTCCCCTTCGGCTATATCCACGTGGGCGGCGACGAATGCGCCAAGAACTTCTGGGAAAAGAGCGATGCCATCCGGCAGTTGATGCAGAAAGAGAACCTGAAAAACATGCTGGAGGTCCAAAGCTATTTTGAGAAAAAGGTGGAAAAGATCGTTGAGTCCAAAGGCAAAAAGGTCATCGGCTGGGACGAGATCCTGGAAGGCGGCCTGGCTCCCAACGCCGCCGTCATGAGCTGGCGCGGTATCAAAGGCGGTATCGAGGCGGCAAAACAAGGCCACCAGGTGGTCATGTCCCCCACCACCTTCGTATACCTGGACTACATGCAGGGTGACGGCATCATCGAACCTCCCGTATACGCCATCCTCCGCCTCAACACAGCCTACTCCTTCGAACCCGTCCCCGACGGCGTCGACCCCGCCCTCATCAAAGGCGGACAAGCCAACCTCTGGACAGAACAGGTCTACAATACCCGCCACCTCCAATACATGGTATGGCCCCGCAGCCTGGCCGTGGCGGAATGCCTCTGGTCGCCCAAAGAAAAAAAGAGCTGGAACGACTTCGTCCGCAGGACGGAAGCCACTTTCCAACGCATGGACATCCGGCAGATAAAATATGCTCGCTCCCTGTATGATGCAGGCTTCAAGGCAAAAAAAGATCCCACTGCCAACGACTCGCTCTCCATCGAGCTGTTCACGGAAGTGGAAGGTCTGGATATCTATTACACTTTTGATAATTCCAATCCTGATAACTACTATCCGAAATACACCCATCCCCTGACAGTGCCAAAGGAAGCCGATATGTTGAAAGTGATCACTTACAGGGATGGCCACCCCATCGGGCGGCAGCTCGATATGCCCATTAATGAACTTAAACGTCGCGCCGGTCTGAAAGACAAGCCGGTCCCGCCGGCCGAATAAAATCTACATGAAAGACGTCCTGGGTCAGGCCATCGAGGATTACTATCATATGACCTCCGCCGCTAAGCTGTGGGTGCACAGTCACTACGGCCCCAGGGAGCTCATGCCTGTCGAGACCTATTTCCGCAACGCGGACAACATGCCGGACCTGGAATGGGTCGCCCTCCAGCATTGCCGGGGTCGCATCCTCGACATCGGCGCCGGTGCAGGCAGCCACACTCTCTTCCTCCAGCAGTCTGGCTTGCACGCTACAGCCCTGGAGATCTCCCCCAAAGCCGCGGGGGTCATTGAAGCCAGGGGCGTAAAGCACATCCACTGCCAGGACTTCTTCACCATCGACGCACGTAAAAAATATGACACCCTCCTCCTGCTGATGAACGGCATCGGCCTGGCAGGCACCATCGACGGCCTCCGCACCTTCCTCAAAAAAGCACGCACCCTCCTCCGCCCAGACGGCCGCCTGGTCTTCGACTCCTGTGACGTCGCTTACCTGTACAACGGCCGGCCCCCGAAAGGGTTACCCTACTATGGAGAAGTGCTGTATCAATATGAATACCGCCGCATGCGCAGCAGCTGGTTCCATTGGCTTTTCATCGACCGCCTCACCCTGGGTCGCATCGCCGCGGAAGAGGGATGGAATGTTAAGTTATTATACAAAGACGATTTCGACCATTACCTGGTGGAATGTACCGTAGGTTAAGGGCGGCACCCTGAATCTTAACGAAATGCGAAAATATGGTGATATCTTCACGTTCCTTTTCAATTTGCCTGGCTCCTCCTTTTTTTGTATCTTCATTTTCTATGACAGCGCTTCAAATCATTGGAAAAATAGGTAATGAGGCTGTGCAAAAACTACGCCTGGAAAAGCTGCGCAGCGGTCATCCTTTTATGATCAATTCCAAGGATCTGGAATCCAATCAATGTTACCTGGAATATCCTGATGGTGCCATCCAGCTTGTTTTTTTAAAAAATGCAGCCAGGGAATTCACAGTAATTCGCACGCTTTCTCCTTCGGAAGAGCAGTCTCTTCGGAGAAAGTATGGCCTTTCCCGTCTTTGATTATGCCGGAACTATTTATTATAACAGGCTCCAATGGCGCGGGTAAGTCTAGTATTGGACCAGAGTACCTTCCTATTCAAATCCGGCATCAAAAAGGTCCTATTTTTGATGGAGATAAGCTCTTTGTCGAAAAAAGAAAAGAGCTCTGGCGGAACATCAAATCTCACAAAGAATGCAGTAAGCTGGCATATGCATTTGTTACCGAGACGTTCGATCGCCTGGTAGAAACTGCACTTTCTGGAAACCAGGACTTTGCCTATGAAGGGCATTTTACCAACGAAGCTACCTGGGATATTCCTCGGCGATTTCGAACAGCAGGCTATTCAATTCACCTAATCTTCCTCGGTCTTCAGAATACAGCCTTATCCGAGCTTCGCGTCGTTGATCGATCGCAAGCCGGCGGCCATTATGTCGATCCGCATACGGTGGCAGACAATTTCTATGGCAATCTGGAAAAGCTGAATCAGCACTACGAAATGTTCCAAACAGTTCAGATTATTGACACTTCCGAGGCAGAGCATGTAGTCCTCGCTGTATTGGAAAACGGCAAGGCCGCGAACGCCGTTCCATCAGAAATACTTCCGTCATGGTTCCAGCAATATCTGCCCTCCATTACCCAAAAAATCAGGGACGGAGAACCGAAGTTTTTCTAACATAATCCATGTCTCCCATAAAGGGACCTGGTTTTACCAATATCCAATTGGCGGGCTACTAAAAGCGTACTTTAGCAAACGACCCAGCCAATACAACGCGCCGGCGATTCTTCCCTTACATAGGATATTATGCAGACATCATGGCGGTAGAGAATCCCTTCTAGGGCATAATCTGCGCTAACAATACCCCTTGATCAGCTGGGTGAAGCAAGGAGTGAGTAAGATTTACACAAAACCTTTCAATACTTTTTCATGAGCTCCAACAATCCCCTGTCCAGCTTATGCCCATACCAATCCTCATAAGCCACATCCTCCCGGCCTGAATCCAATATCCCAAAATCGCCGATGAAATTCCAGGTGGCAAACCCGATCTGGTGCGCGGAAAGAATATCCAGCACATCGCTGAACCACGCGATGAATACACCATGCGGCGTTTTTTTCCAGCAGCCCGCTTCTCCGCAATGCACGCCCACTCCCTTTTGCATCAGCTCGATCCAGGGCTGGTAATATTTTTCCAGCATCGGCCGACTCAGGTATTGATTCCCTACCTTGCCCGGCCAGAGGGGCTCCGGCAGATGCTCGGGGTCCTTATTTGCCCAGGGCGCCTTATAGTGTGAGATGGCATGCGGATAATAGCCCCGGCAGCTTTGCGCAATCCCCAGGTCTATCAATTCAGGGATGACCGTATTCCCCCCGCTGTTGCCATCGGCGATGATCAAATGCTGCGGGTTCTCTTTCCGGATAGCTTCCACTGCAGCTTTGGCAACCTTCCGGTATATATCCCCCGGCACGGGTCCCGACCTGGAATGCTGATCGTTCATATCCTCCCGCATGCTGGGCTCATTCAACAGGTCGAAACTGATCTTTTTGGAAGAGGTCCCTTTGTATAATTTCGCCCACATACTCCAGTGCCAGCAAAAGGCATCCAGCGCCGCCTGGTCCTTCCATAAGTTAAACGGTTCGGGAAACCCCGCGTTGATACAATAGCCCGGGGCCCTATGCAGGTTAAGGCAGACATGCATCCCATACTTATGAGCCATCTCCACCAGCGCCTGTATCTTCTCGAGATTGGATTTATCCACGTAATAGGTCTCGTTCGCCGTAATGTTCCTGTCACCGTCAAACGCCAAATAAGCCGGATACGCCATGGGTATTCGCACAAAGTCAAAACCCCAGTCCCGCATCCACGAAAAGTGCTCTTCCGTGGTAGACCGCCGGTTTTCCGACGGATCAGCAGAATAAAAATCCAGTAAGTTAAACCCCTTCCATTTCGGCAGCTTGTTGACAGGAGTAATAGCCGAAGCAGCGAGAGCCGCCTTCTCCGCTAATGATAATCCCACCGTGATAAGACCCGTATGTTTTATGAAAGACCTGCGATGCATGGCAATCAATTTTTTTTATTCCACTAATCTACCCCCTATTTTCCAGCACCGCGCATAAGTTAACTAACCGTTAAAATATCAATATCTTATGGCACAGAAATTGTTTTTACACCCTGGTATCTTTTCACCTTAATCTACAGTATATGGAAAGGATAAAAAGAATGCGCATGGTATTTTGTAAATATCTGAGCGCCATCGCAAAGGAAAAGAATGTCACCATCGATGACATCGTCCGCAAGACAAATAAATCCTATACCGAAGTGAAAAAGATCATGGAAGGTTTCATGTCCCCTTCCTTCGACGACCTGCTCCTCATTGCCGATTTTCTCGGTATCCACGTGACATTAATGGCCGAGATTCCGCTCGGACATAAAAAGATCATGAAAACCATTCCCATCATTACGGGTTCCGGCAACGTCTCCAATTGACCAACTCCTGTACCATCAACCATAAACCAACATTGACAGCCACATTTATAGAGACAGATCGCCTGTTGCTCCGCAGCTGGCGGAAGGCGGACCACGAGACCTTCATCCGGATGAACCAGGACCCGCTGGTAAGGAAATATTTTCCGGCCCTGCTCAGCAGGGAAGAGTCCCTGGCGCATATCGCCACCATCGGCAAGCACATCGATGGGAATGGCTATGGACTATTCGCCGCCGAGCTGAAAGCAACAGGCGATTTCATCGGCTTTATCGGCTTTTCTCAACCGGGCTTCACGACCCCGGACATTACGGCGCCCTGCATCGAGATAGGGTGGCGGCTCGACACCCCCTTCTGGGGACAAGGCCTGGCGACCGAAGGCGCCAAAGCCTGCCTGGACACGGCCTTCCAAAAATGGGGAATGGAAGAGGTCTATTCCTGGACCGCTGTTCACAACCTCCCTTCCGAGAAAGTAATGCGCCGAATCGGCATGACCCGCCAAGGTACATTCGCCCATCCCTCCATCCCCGCCGATAACTGGCTGTGCGAACACGTCCTGTACAGGATCGCCAACCCTAACACCACCCAAAACCAACACCACCAAAAAATAGTATCCACCTAATTCCCGCCTTTATCCCCATCCGTGTTTTTCCTATCCGATTAGTTCGACGGAATCCATAATTTACGCCACTTAACCAGGCCATAACTTAACGAGGCTATAGATGTCGACACCGGACATATCCTATTTATTCGAATCCGCTCCCTCCGTGCAGATCGTCCGTATGCGAAATGCGCATTGGGTGATCCCATTTCTTTTTAAAGCTTTCAAATCGGAAAATAAGCTCTCCTTCCCCGAACCCGGCCTCATCAGCCTGCTGGCTGAAGAGCTCCGCAATCACTCCGAAGGGACCGAAGACCTCGAAGAAGCCCGCATCGAATTCGGAGAGGATGAAGAAAGCCGCGCCCGTAAATACCTGCTCAACTGGGTACAGCGCCGCCTGCTCCAGGACTTCCCCGACGCCGAAGCCGTCACGCAATACCAGCTCAGCGCCCACACGGAAAAGCTTTTTCAATGGCTCCAATCCCTGGAGAAAAGACAGTTCGTGGGCACCGAAAGCCGCTTCCGCTTCCTGTTCCAGACCCTGCGCGAAATGGTGGAATATACAGAGGACAACGCCGCCAAAAGACTGGAAGAGCTGAAGAACCGCAAGGCGGAAATAGACAAGGAGATCAAAAGGATCGAGATGGGTTTCAAACCCGAGATCTATACCAACGCACAGCTCCGCGAAAGGCTGGAATGGTTCACCCGCCTGAGCCACGAATTGCTCAGCGACTTCCGGGAAGTAGAGGACAATTTTAAATATATCCATCGTCATATCGTAGAGCAGCATACGCGGGCGGAGATCCATAAAGGCGCCATCGTGGGCTACGCTTTCGAAGCCTACGACGCCCTCCGCAAAAGCGACCAGGGTAAAAGCTTTTATGCCTTCTGGGATTTTCTCGTCTCCCGCGCGGGACAGGAAGAATGGCGCACGCTGACAGATCAGCTCCTCCAGCTGCTCCGGGACAGGGATATCGCCGGCGACGCCGATTTCGTCCAGGATATCAAATCACTCCTGTTGCAGCAGGGCCGCAGCGTCTACGACTCCAACGATAGAATGGCCGAAAAGCTCAGCCGCATCATCACGGAAAAAGAGATCGCCCGCCACCGCCGCCTCCGCCAGCAGATCAGTGGCATCAAGGAGCTCGTCTTCCAGTTCATGGACGACACCCCGCCTCCCTGCGGATTAGCGCTGCACGAACCCGCCCCCATAAAAATGAATATGGAACGGCGGCTCAACCTCACCGAAAAACAAACGGTGGGCGCCGTAAAGCAGCCGTCCAACGCCCAGGAAAAAGTGGAAGACCTGCTGCGGTTCAATAGGCTGCTGAACACCAGCCACATCGACCGGAAAAAGCTCTGGCAGAACGTGGAGGACGCCCTCCGCAAAAGGACCACAGCCACCTTGTCGGAGATCATCGGTTCCGCCGGCCTCACACATGGCGTGGCCGAAGTAGTAAGCTATTTCAGCTTCCTCCGCGAAAAAGCCAGCCGCGTGCAATCCATGCAGGAGATCACCGAGCTCATCCCCTTGGATGAGGACAAGACCAAATTCATTGAAGTACCCTACCTGCTGTTCAGCAGGTAACCAAACAGCGTTTAAAATGGCCATCGCAAAACAAAGCATCTTACCATACACCCCGGTCCTCATCCGACTGTTAAAAGGACCGGTGGAATATCTCGAAAAATCCGCATGGGAACAGCTCCTGCAATACCAGGTGGAGCTCACCCGCTTCCTCCAGCAGCTGGGCCTGGTCCTCGTCCTGGAAAAAGACGACGGCTACGCCTATCTCGAACAGCTGCGCCTGGACGAAGAGGACAACGTGGCCGGTTGGATCCGCCGTATCCAGCTGGGATATGAAGAAAGCATCCTGCTGGTCCTCCTGCGGGACATGATGGCCGAGTTCGAAGTAGGGGAGGCCGGCACGCGGGAGCTGATCAAAAAAAGACGGGAGATCAAAGAATATGCAGAGCTCTTCTTCAAGGAAAACCCCAGCCGCGTAAAATTCATCCGCGACCTGGACAGGCTCATAGATAAGGTCGAAGAGCTGGACTTCATCGAAAAAGTAGAGCACGCCGATCTCTCCGACGAAGAAAAATTCCGTATCAAAAAGATCATAAAGGCGAAAGTAGACCACGAGATCCTTGAAAACTTTAAAAACCAATTGTCGCAATATGCAGCTGGGCGTATTTAGTACCGACGAAGCCAAATCCGGTTTCCGATTGCAATACATGGAGATCTTCAACTGGGGGACCTTTGACGAGCACGTTTGGAAGATCTCTCCGCAGGGAGAGACCTCGCTCCTCACTGGCGCCAACGGCAGTGGCAAGACCACTTTCGTGGATGCCCTGCTCACCCTCATCGTCCCCGAAAAAAAACACCGCTTCTACAACCAATCCTCCGGCAGTGAGAAGAAGGGCGATCGTACCGAAGAATCCTACGTCCTTGGAGGCTATGGCAATATCAACACCAGCGACGGCCAGTCCAGCAAAACCCTCTACCTGCGGGAAAATAAAGAACAGGCCTACAGCATCCTGCTGGCGCATTTTTCCAATGAGGCCGAGCAGTATGTCACCCTCTTCCAGGTCCGCTGGTTCAGCGGCTCGGAGATGAAACGCGTTTTTGCCGTAGCGCACAAACCCCTCCACATCGAGGACGATTTCCGGCCCTTCGACCTGAACGGCGCCTGGCGCCGCCGCATCGACCAGCAATACAATAAAGGCAGCCGCAAGCAGGTGGAATGGTTCGACGCCGCCAGCCGCTACGCTCAACGGCTGGTGGAAGTCCTCGGCATGCAAAGCATGCAGGCGCTAAGCCTTTTCAACCAGACCATGGGCATCAAGGTCCTGGGCGAGCTCAACGAGTTCATCCGCACCAATATGCTGGAGCCGAAGAATATGGAGCAGGAATTCCAGGAGCTGAAAAAACACCTCTCCACCCTCTCCGACGCCCAGCGTAACATCGAAAAATCGGAAGAGCAGATCCGCATCCTCCTGCCCCTGGAAAAACACTATAAAGCCTTCCGCGAAAGCTCCGATCAGCTGCGGCTGATCCGGCAGGAGCTGGATACCATAAAGATCTGGAATAGCTATACCAAATATCATCTCCTGGACGAAGCCATCCGCGGCAGCGAAAAAGAGACCCAGCTGCTGCGGGAAGAGCTGGAAGGCCTCCGGCAAAAGATCGCCGGTCTCCAGGAAGAAGAAAGACAGACACGCAATCAGCTGGAGCATAACAAGGCGGGCCAGCGCCTGCAGCAGCTGGAAAAAGACCTGGAAGTCCTGGGAAAAGAATATAAGGAGGCCGACTCCGCATTGCGCCAATTCTCCGAATGGTGCGCCGCCTTACACCTTCCCGAATCAAGTCCCGCCGATGAGACCTCCTACCTTCGTATAAAGAAAGAGGCGGAACGTGCCGATAAAAGACTGGCCGGTGACATCCGCAATAACAATGAAGATGGCTTCGACGCCCAGGACCAGCTGAAAAAATCCGGAGAAGAAAAGGCCCGCATCGAAGGCGAGCTCAACATCCTCCTGGAGAACAGGAACAATATTCCCGGGCATCTCATCCATCTCCGCAGGGAGATCTGCCAGGCCCTGAAACTGGAAGAGCATGAGCTTCCCTTCGCCGGCGAGCTGATGCAGGTGGGCGCCGCGGACGCAGACTGGCAGCCCGCATTGGAAAAGCTGTTGAACCCCTTGTCACTGCGGCTGCTCATCCCCGATAAACAATATAAGAAGGTCAATAAGTTCGTCAACAACACCAACCTCCGCGCGCGGCTCGTTTACAATCACGTAAAGGACGTCGCCCTGAAACAGTTTGCCGACGAAGGCACCGTTTGGCATAAATTGGAATTTCACCCGGAGCATCCCCTCAGCGCCTGGGTAAGCCAGCAGGTCATCCAGCTTTACAATCATAGTTGCGTCGATAGCGAAAAAGCCCTGGAACGTTATGAGAAGGCCATCACGCTGAACGGCCTCATCAAGAATCGCGACAGGCATGAGAAGGACGACAGGCCGGAACGCAATGACCCCGGACGTTATGTAATGGGATGGAACAATGAAAAAAAGAAAGCCGCGCTGCAGCACCGCCGCTCTCAGCTGGTCGCTGTTATGGATCAGGCCGCAGAAGCCCAGCAACGCGCGGAGAACAAAGGGCGCCGGCTGCAGGAGCAGGTCTTCGCCGTCAAACGCATCACGGAACACCCGGGCTTCAAAAATATCAACACCGCCCGCATCCAGCGGGACATGTATAGCATTGAGGAGCAGATGGCGCAGCTGAAAAAAGGCAGCGATCAGCTTAAGGCCTTGACCAAACAACTGGAGAACATCCGCACGGCCATCGCCGGCAGCGAGGCGGAAAAAGATGCGCTGGTAGGGCGGCTGCACCTGGGCGGCAACTCCCTGGAACAAATGGAGAAAGAACGATTGGCAAGCAAGCCCCTTCTCGATCTGCTGACGGACAACGATAAGGATCTCCTGCTCCAATTCCAGCAGCAGCATGCCGCTGAATTGACGGACTGCACCCTGGAGAATATCGATACCAAATGCAGGCAGCTGACAGACCAGGCGGAAGGAACCGCCCGGCAGCTGGAAGACAGCGTTCAGCGCGAAGGCCGCGAACTGGACCGCGCCATGATGCGCATTAAAAATCCCGCTCCCGAGATCATGCAGCGCTTCACCGATTGGATCGGCGATACCCAGCAGCTGCCCACGGAACGGGAATACGCGGAAGAGTATCTGGAATGGCTGAACAAGCTGCAGACGGAAAACCTTCCCCGCTACAAAAAAGATTTCGAACGCCTCCTGCACGACACCGCCGTGATAAAAATGGGCGTCCTCAATGAAGAGCTGGAAAGCTGGGAAAGGAAAATAAAGAACAGCATCTTCACGCTCAACGGCTCCCTGTCCGGCATCAATTTCAACAGGCTCCCCGATACCTATATCCAGCTCGGCATCCGCCCCGTCACCGACACCGCCATTAAGGAATTCCGGCACAAGCTCCTGAATGCCCTGCCCCAGGCGGCCGATTGGCAGCAAAATAGCTTCGAGGAAAAAGCCCTCCACTTCAAACAGAATGTACAAACCCTCATCAGCAGCCTGGAAGAAAATGAATCCCACCGTGCCAAAGTGCTGGACGTACGCAACTGGTTCGAGTTCTGGGCCGATGAAAAATTCAGGGAGACACACGAGCTGAAGAAAACATATCGCCAGATGGGCCAGCTGTCAGGCGGAGAAAAAGCCCAGCTCACCTACACCATCCTTTGCAGCGCCATCGCTTACCAGTTCGGCATCACCCGCGAAGGACGAAATGCAAAAAGCCTCCGCTTCATCGCCGTCGACGAAAGCTTTAGCAACCAGGATGAGGAAAAAGCCACCTATCTCATGGAACTTTGCAAACAGCTGCACCTGCAGCTGCTGGTGGTCACCCCCAGCGATAAGATCCAGATCGTAGAGGACTTTATCGCCCACGTCCACCTCGTACAGCGGGTGAACAACAGGCATAGTATCCTTTTTAATATGACGAAGAAAGAGCTGAAAGAAAAAAAGGCATTGGCGCTGAGCGAATGACATGCCGCTTCATTTTGTTAAAAAACTATGCGCGGCGCCTGAATTTGACTACTTTTAGCCGATGAAGGTGATCCCCTGCATCCTCATGATTTTGCTGATAGCGCCAGGACCTCTTTTTTCCCAGGGCCCCGCCGATTCCACGTTCTCATTGCTGTTCAACGGCGGCCTCAGCTTCACCCATGCCAACGATCCCCACATCAATCGTTGGCTGACCAAATATGGCTACCCCACCGAACCACACGTCCCGTCCAGCCTCCATTTTGAGATCAGCGCCATGCCCGTGCGCTCCCGGCTGATGTACGACATCCGGGTATCCACCATCAATTCAGGGAAGAACCTCACCTCTTTCAATCTGCTCGCCGGCCTGTATGCCGCGCTGGTAAAGGAACATAACTTTCTCCTGCTGGCAGGCGCCGGCATCGGCTTTCACAGGGACATCATTTCGCTGAACGGGGACATGCCATCCGAATACCGGCAGCTGGCGGATCAGTATCACAAACCCTTAGGCCTCCGCAGAGGCGGCCTCATCATCGAGCCGGTCCTCCGCGCTTTCTGGTACCCCGTCCATATACATAATGTACAGTTGGGCCTCTTCGCCAGCGTCGGTGCGGATATTGACTTCAATTCCCGGTGGCGGCTGGGATACTTCGACAACAGCCAGGGCAGGTCCAGCCACTTTAAAAGGTTGATCAAACCCGCCGACCAGCGACGGGTCAGCGAATACGGCCTTGCCTACAATGCCGGTCTGACCTTACGCCTTCATCTGCTTTGACCCCCCAAAAATTCCCAAATCCGGAAAAACCTTCCAGCAGGTAGAAACCTTCCCATTTGGCATTTTACGTATAATCCTGACTAATAGCTAGGTGTAATCTGGTACTTTTTTAGATATCTATGGCAGAAGACTAAACCCGAATCCGTCAACCCTTAATCTAATCCCGATGAAACATTTTTACCAGGCTTTTCAGCTCCGGTATTATTCATCACTCGTCCTGCTCGCGGCGCTCATGGCCGTAAACAACAATACCGCTGACGCACAAAGCTGTCCCCTGAACAGCAATCAATCGATCAGCACCTACCCCAACACCTTCTACCCGGCAGCTCAAAGCTATGTCAACGCCGGCAGCACTTCCATCATCCTGGGATCAGTGACCTATGGCGTCACCCCCATCAGCTCCGGCGACGCCTTGCTGGTGATCCAGATGCAGGGAGCGCAGATCAATTCCACCAATACATCCAGCTATGGTGATGGATCGGGGTCGGGCAGCGGGTATCTTAACAACAGCGCAATGCTGGCAGGCCGCATGGAATTCGTCCTGGCTGCCAACAGCGTACCCCTCACCGGCGGTACCCTCAATCTTGTCTCCCCGCTTGGCAGCAGCTTTCAGAATACCCCTTTCGGCACCGACGGTCAATATACCTACCAGGTGATCCGGGTGCCCTTATATTATGATGTGACCCTCGCGGCCAACATCCTCGCTCCCCGTTGGAACGGCGCCACCGGCGGTGTCATCGCACTCTACGCCACCCACAATATTATTATGGCGGGCTATACCATCGACGCATCCGGCCTCGGTTTCAGAGGCGGCGGTGGCCGCGCTTTCAGCGGCTCCGGCTCGGGCTCCAATGCAGACTTTATCACGCCGGCGACCAGCAACGCGAATGGTGGTAAAGGTGAAGGTATCGCCGGTACGCCGAAATATCTGAATAACAACAACACATTCCTGGATGTCTCTTCCTTTGAAGGTTATCCCAACGGTAGTTACGGCAAAGGCGCTCCCGGTAATGCCGGCGGCGGCGGCACCGATGGCAACCCCGCCAGCAACAATGATGAGAACACCGGCGGCGGTGGCGGCGGCAATGCCGGCCTCGGCGGCGGCGGCGGTAATGCATGGAGCTCCGGTGTCACCAGTGGCGGCAGATCCGGTTCGGTCTTCAGCCAGAGCGCTCCTTCCCGCCTGATCATGGGCGGCGGCGGTGGCGCAGGCAC
>Ga0163162_10002964_pt1 | contig 16200 bp, 11 predicted proteins | sample S55metaG_FD_115310 | JGI IMG/M metagenome (GOLD analysis project Ga0163162, IMG submission 115310) | Switchgrass rhizosphere microbial communities from Kellogg Biological Station, Michigan, USA - S5-5 metaG | ecosystem: Host-associated > Plants > Roots > Rhizosphere > Soil | place: USA...
GAGCTTATAAGGCAGAAAGGAAATGAATATGGTAGCACAACAGGCCGTCCGAGGCGTTGTGGCTGGATAGACCTTGTAGCCTTGAACTTTGCCTGCATGATAAATGGCGTAACTCAATTAGTTATGACTAAGGCCGATATCCTCGATTCTTTAGACAATCTGCAGGTATGTAATAATTACAAGATTGGGGATAAAAATTATACTGAAGTTCCCTTTCAGATGTTGCGCACAAATATAGAGCCTCAATATAAAAGTTTCGAAGGTTGGAAGACAGATACAACACAAATCACTGATTATAAGGTCTTGCCGGAAAAGATGAAAATATATATAGATTATTTGAACAAGACCTTGGGTGTACCTGTTAAATATATATCCAATGGCCCTGGCAGTGATCAGCTTATCGTGGCACCATGATTGCCGTGAAAAATAGATTGAAAAAAAGTACAATATTTTTTGGCTAATTAAAAAACTCTCAGAAATTTTACAGTACTAATCTATTCCTAGATATGAAATCAAAAGTAGACAAGGAAAAAAAGGCTACTGCTAAGACAACAGCAATAGAAAAGAATTCCGCAGAATCTCCAAGATCAAAGAAAAAGGATGAAGATCTTGAGGATGACGATGATGAGGATCTTGATAAGCCCGTTAAAAAGGCTGCAACAAAGTCAGCTAAAAAAAGCAGGAATGACGATGAGGAGGAAGATGATGCTGATACCGATGAGGTAGATGACGAATGGGAAAAGTCAGATGATGACGATTTTGATCCCGACTTCGAAGAGTTCGATATTCCAAAATCAAAAGCAAAAAAAGGCGCTGCTCCTAAAAAGAAAGGTGCAGGAGATGATGATTTTGACTTGGATGAAGACTTCAAGGATCTAGGCTTATTTGACGAAGGGACTCTTGAAGAAGAGGAAGAGGATGACTTCTAATGGTCATGCTTTAAACTATTGTGAAAAGAAAATTTGTTTCTTACCCTGTTACTGATATAAAGACTTTGAAATCTAAAATGCTGAATTGGTCAAACCAGTTCAGCATTTTTTGTTTACTTGAGGATAACCACAATCCTTCCTCTCAATCTTCATTCGACTGCATTATTGGAGCAGGTAGTCTAAAAACATTACAGGCAATTTCAGGAAGCGCTTTCTCTCAACTGGAGCATTTTATTTCTAAAGAACAGGACTGGGCATTCGGCCACTTAGCGTATGATCTTAAGAATGAAGTTGAGAAACTATCCTCTACCAATTCAGATTCAATTCAATTCCCCGATCTTTTCTTCTTTATTCCTGAGATTGTTTTGATCTTAAAAGATGGTCAATTGCAAATAGGCGTTTTAGATAAGGATGCCAATGGAGTGTTTACAGATATCCAAGCCATGATTGTCTCCTCGGGAACTATATCTAATAAGGCACAAATCTCTTTAAGCAGCAGATTTACAAAGCAGGAATATATTGATACAATTGCAAAGCTTCAGCACCATATACTGATTGGAGATTGCTATGAAATAAACTTTTGCCAGGAGTTCTACTCTGAAGGTATAAATATGGATCCAGTAAAGGTTTATCAAAATCTTACACAGCTTTCCCCTAATCCACTCTCTGGTTTTTATAAATTAAATGACAAGTATCTATTATGCGCCAGCCCTGAAAGGTTTATAAAAAAAACAGGACAAAGGATAATATCACAGCCTATAAAAGGAACTGCAAAAAGAGACTTAGTTGACACTCAGAAGGATGAAAAGAATAAGCAGAGTTTATTAAGTAGCGCTAAAGAGTGCTCTGAAAATGTAATGATCACTGACCTTGTTCGCAATGACCTAAGTAAGATATCAACAGAAGCCTCCGTAAAAGTTGAAGAGCTATTCGGTATTTACTCATTCCCCCAGGTTCACCAGATGATATCTACTGTAGCTGCTACTTTAGCAACAGGGAATATTGCAGACATACTTAAGGCTACTTTTCCAATGGGTTCTATGACAGGTGCGCCCAAAAAAAGGGTGATGGAGTTAATTGAGCAGTACGAGAAAACTAAAAGAGGAATATTCTCAGGAAGTATTGGCTATATCACACCCGACCGAGATTTCGATTTCAACGTTGTTATACGCAGTATTATATACAATTCTTCCAATAACTATTTATCTATAAGTGCAGGTTCTGCAATAACTTTTTACAGTAAAGCTGAAGATGAATACGAAGAATGTCTAATTAAGATATCTGCAATGAAAAAGGCGTTAGCCTGATTCTACCGGTTCACTTCTTTTAATATGGATTGTACACTCTCGTTTAGAATAGCATATTTATTTGTAACGAATAGGGTCATCTTATCCGATGGAAGCCTTAAGTCAAAAGAATCCCCTGATGATAATACTCTGTCAAGGTTTGGATTAAGCCTGTTAAAATCATCTATAGTTATCCCTACACCCTTAGCTATTATGGCAGCCTTATACTTTCCTGATATGGAAATAATTTCAGCCTTCTTTTGCTCTTCATTCAAACCGGTACTGTCTGGTTTATCAGCAGGTTGCAGTTTTGTATAATTAAAGCCATCTTCACTATTTGTCTCCATAATATAGTGTGTGGCAATGAACTTCTTAACGTGGTTCTTAGATTCAGTAGGCAGATAGTATTGCAGTTTCCAGAAGTCTCTCGATCCGCTTCTCCTGATGGCACTATTAACCCTTCCACTTCCCCCATTGTATGCCGCTATTACCAGCAGCCAATCCTTCAAATTTTTGTAAAGATTAAGTAAATGCTTGGCAGCTGCATGAGTGCTCTTTTCATAATCAACTCTTTCATCTACCTGGTTATTAACTTTCAGTCCATAGCCTCTCGCCGTCGATGGCATAAACTGCCATGGGCCCCTTGCTCCTACCCATGAAAGCGCAGTAGACTTTAGGTCACTCTCAATAACAGCAAGGTATTTTAGTTCTCTAGGTAAGCCATACATTGAAAGTATTCTGTCTATAAAATTGAAATAAGGCAATGCCGTTTTCTTCATGGCTTTCAATCTGTTTCCATGTGCCTGCAGGTAATCCTGCATATAAATTTCAGCATGTGGATTTACCTGCTCAGAATATGGCGAAGCGGGATTGTATGCAAACTGTTTAAATAAATTCTTGAATCCATACTTAGTAACCTCGTTAATGGCCTTTACCTTTTCGGCCGCTGGTGGAACGCTTTCCTTGACTACTTCCTCAATAACTTGCTTTTGTTTGGTAGTGTCTGTAACTAATGTATCCTGCTGTATTCTTAGGTCAAGCGCATAGCTGTTACAAAAGATAATAGACAATATCACCGAGAATAATAATCTCATATCTCACAAAGTTACCGGTTAACAAGGCATCAATAAAAAAGCGACTGTTAAAACAATAACAGTCGCTCAATATTTAAAAGCTATTATTAAAGAGTTCTTTTTACCTCAACCTCTTCAAACGCCTCGATCATATCTCCCTGCTTTACATCATTATAGTTCTTAATGCTCATACCACATTCCATGTTGTTTTGAACCTCCTTAACGTCATCCTTAAAGCGCTTCAGGCTTTGCAGTTCACCTGTATGAACAATGATACCATCACGCACAAGCCTTATCCTGTTATTACGGGCGATCTTACCTTCTATAATCATACAACCTGCGATAGTTGCCTTATCAAACTTGTATGTTTCTTTTATCTCTGCTATACCAAGCACTTTCTCCTGGATCTTAGGCTCAAGCATTCCTTCCATTGCGCTCTTAACCTCGTCAATAGCATCGTAGATGATTGAGTATGTCTTTATTTCAACACCCTCATTATCTGCAAGCTTAGAAGCTTGTAGCGAAGGTCGAACGTTGAAGCCAATGATTACTGCATCTGATGCAGTTGCAAGCAATACGTCACTCTCTGTAATTTGTCCTACTCCCTTATGAATAATGTTTACTACGATCTCTTCTGTGCTTAATTTCTGTAACGAGTCGCTCAATGCCTCTACAGAACCATCCACGTCAGCACGAATAAGGAGATTAAGCTCTTTAAAGTTACCAAGTGCAAGACGTCTTCCAATCTCATCAAGGGTAATATGCTTCTTAGCACGCATACCTTGTTCACGCAGTATCTGTGCTCTTCTGTTAGCAATGTCTTTTGCTTCCGACTCATCTTCAAATACCCTGAATGTTTCTCCTGCTTGTGGCGCACCATTAAGTCCTAATATAAGAACAGGAGTTGCCGGAGGAGCTGCATCCATTTTCAGGTTCCGCTCATTGAACATTGCCTTTACCCTTCCATAATATTGTCCTGAAACTAAAAGGTCTCCTTGTTTCAATGTTCCATTCTGTACCAATATAGTAGCAACATATCCTCTACCTTTATCTAGTGAGGCTTCGATAACAGTTCCCATTGCTGGTCTTGAAGGGTTCGCCTTCAATTCCTGCAGTTCCGCTTCTAATAATATCTTATCTAATAACTGATCTACATTCAATCCTTTCTTGGCGCTTATTTCCTGGCTCTGATATTTACCCCCCCAGTCTTCCACCAATATATTCATTCCGGATAGTTGCTCCTTGATCTTCTCAGGATTAGCACCATCTCTATCCATTTTATTCAAAGCAAATATCATAGGCACATTTGCAGCCTGTGCATGCGATATAGCTTCTTTTGTTTGAGGCATCACCGCATCATCTGCAGCAATAACTATTACTGCAATATCAGTAACCTTAGCACCACGTGCACGCATCGCGGTAAACGCTTCGTGACCTGGTGTATCAAGGAATGTGATATTTCTTCCGTCCTTAAGAGTTACTTCGTAAGCTCCGATGTGCTGGGTAATTCCTCCGGCCTCACCTGCAATTACGTTCGTATGCCTTATATAGTCAAGCAATGATGTCTTACCATGATCAACGTGACCCATTATCGTAACGATAGGAGGTCGCGGTTTCATATCTTCAGGATCATCTTCAATATCTTCCTCTTCCATTTCCGCCGCATCTTCTACTCCGATAAATTCCACTTCAAATCCAAACTCCCCAGCCACAAGTTCAATAACATCAGCCTCCAGTCTTTGGTTAATAGAAACCATGATACCAAGGCCCATACACTTGCTGATAACATCAGCAAAGCTCACGTCCATCAGGTTGGCAAATTCACTAACAGAAATGAATTCTGTAACCTGTAGCTTATTACTTGTATCTGAATCACCCACTGAGCTTTCTGCAGCTTCATCTCTCTTGGCCTTCCTGTATTTTGCTTTCAGGCTCTTACCACGGCCTGCGCCACCTGCAAGTTTCGCCTGGGTTTCTTTTATTTTATCCTGTATCTCTTTTTGATCTATCTCTTTATCTTCCCTTCTTGCCGGAGCACCTCCTCCTGGGCGGAATCCTCCACCTCTGCCGCCTGCTGGTGGTCTTCCTCCTGTAAAAGGTGGCCTTCCTCCATCACGACTGGGGTATTGCGGTCTGAAGCTGGTGCTTGATGGCGTAGGCTTTTTGGGCTCTACAACAATGCGCTTTCTCTTTCTTTTTTCAGCGTCAGATGGACGTGAATCAGGCTGAGTAGGCAATTCTATCTTTCCTAATATTTTCGGACCTTCTAATTTGTCTGCCTTAATGTTTTCAATAACTGCTTCTGCAGGTGCAGCGGGAGCTACAGGTTCGGGCGCCTTCTCTTCTATAACAGGAACTGCTTCTGCAGGTTCCTCTTCTTTCTTTTTCTTTCCCTTCTTTGGGGCTTCCTCTTTAGGTGCGGCCTCTTTCTTCTTTGTATCTTTCTTAGGTCGTGTAGAAGAATCGATCGCGCTCAGGTCGATTTTATCAAGAACCTTTGGCTGCTCGATTTCAGGTGCTTCTATCTTAACCACTTCCGGTGCAGCTTCTGCAACAGGCTTTTCTTCTTTAACTTCCTTTACTTCTTCAACAGGAGCTACAACTTCTTTTGCTTTCGCAGCTTCCTTCTTCTTGATGGATAGATCTTCTTCGTCTCTCTTTTTCTTCAGGTCTATTCCTGTCTTCGGAAGGTCGATCTGCTCTGCCTTCTGCTTGGCTGCTTTATCAGTCTGAAACTCAGACTGCAGGGCACGATACATTGGCTCAGACAGCTTTGAGGTGGGCTTCAGCTCTGCGCTGTCAAATCCTTTGGCTACAAGAAAGTCTATCAAGGTATTTGTACCTATGTTAAACTCCTTGGCCGCGGCCATCAATCGTGGTGTTGCTACTTCAGACATTAAATTTCTTCCTTCTCTTATTTAATTAAAATCAATACGGTTTCAAAAGTACCTTTTCTTTTTCTAAGCTCTTACTCTTTCTTAAATTCTTCAGTTAATATCCTCCTTACGTCAGCGATAGTCTCTTTTTCAAGATCTGTTCGGCGCTCCAGCTCTTCTTCAGTAAGTGCCAATACACTGCGGCCTGTATCACAACCAATTCTCTTCAATTCGTCAATTATCCATGACTCTATCTCATCTGTAAATTCATCAAGGTCAATATCAAACTCCTCAACTTCTCCTTCATTATCACGGAATACATCAATAATAAGGCCTGTCAGCTCCTGTGCAAGCTTAATGTTCACACCTCTTCTTCCTATTGCAAGAGAAACTTGGTCTGGTTTGAGATAAACATTCGCATGCTTTGTCTCCATATCCACATCCATGCTGGTGATCTTCGAAGGCGTAAGAGAACGCTGTATTAATAGCTGGATATTATTTGTCCAGTTGATAACGTCTATATTCTCATTCTTTAATTCTCTAACGATACCATGTATGCGGCTTCCTTTCATACCCACACATGCTCCAACCGGGTCGATCCTGTCGTCATAGCTCTCAACAGCAACCTTTGCTCTTTCTCCCGGATCACGTACGATCTTCTTGATAACAATAAGTCCATCAAATATCTCAGGAACCTCAATTTCAAGAAGCTTAGCGAGGAACGATGGATCAGTGCGTGATACTACGATAACAGCCTGGTTATTTTTAAGTTCTACTTTCTTCACAACCCCACGAATGGTTTCCCCTTTCTTAAAGTAATCAGAAGGTATTTGCTCAGACTTCGGAAGTATCATTTCATTTCCTTCTTCATCAAGAAGCAATATTTCTTTCTTCCATACCTGGTAAACCTCTCCGTTAACTATTTCACCTACCCTATCCTCATATTTCTTAATAAGTATGTTCTTCTTAAGGTCGTTTATGCGGCTTGCAAGCGTTTGCTTACCTGCCAGGATAGCCCTGCGGCCAAACTCCTTCTGGATATCAACCTCTTCATAAAGCTCTTCCCCTACCTGGTAGTCAGGCTCTATCTTAATAGCGTCTTTATATTCGATCTCAGTAAGCGTGTTATAAAGATCGTCATTATCAACGATCGTTCTTCTGCGGAAGATCTCAAGATCACCCTTCTGGTCGTTTACAATTACGTCAAAGTTCTCATCCGAGCCGTACTTCTTGCGGATAAGGGTCTTAAACACATCCTCCATCACTTTCATCAGGGTAGGACGGTCAATGTTTTCTGCTTCTTTAAATTCCTGGAAGGAATCAATCAAATTAATACTTGCCATTGGTAATGGTTTTTAAAAAATTACTTGCACTTTAGTGTGCTTTATTTGATCATTTAAAATTGTTGTCTCTTTTATCACTGCTTTTTTGCCTTTTCCTTCAACTTCCTCAATTACAACCTTGTCACTGTCGGCAGAAATAAGCTTTCCTTCTTTAACACTTCCGTCATTCATCATCACTTCCACCTTTCTTCCGATATTCTTCTGATACTGTCTCAGTAGCTTTAATGGCTCATCCAGTCCGGGCGATGACACCTCAAGAGCGAAATCATTATTAGGAAATAAGTTTTTCTCTTCTATATAATTGTAAAGAGCTCTGTTTATCTTGGTACACCTGTCAATGGTTAATCCTTTATCGGCATCAACAAACACCCTGATATTATTACCGGGAACAATACTTACCTCAACAAGAAAGCTCTCAGGACTATCTTTTAAAAGGTCCTCTACAAATTGTTCTATGCTCTGTTTTTGTATCCCGAAATCCATTTTATTCTTCCAATTCTAAAGTTCCTGACAAAGAAGAAGGGAACGATTCCGTTCCCTTCAGTTACTCTTTATTCCTAATGCAAATATAGACAATAAGCCAATACATTCCAAATTACCATTTTAAAAGGGTTGTTAAAGCCAACCCTGTCAACATTATTTAATACTTAATAAATAAACCACGATTTTTGCTTCTTTAACCATCTTATGAGACGACTTTCAATATTCAATTCCCCCTTTTCTACAGGCCTTGTCTGGGGAAGTATTGGCGGCCTTGCAGCTATTCTTATAGCGATTATCTATAGCGGCCCCCTGATGATGCTGCCTTATTTTGTCTTTTTAAGTATCGCAGTCATGGCTGTAAACCTGGACAAAGGCGATAAAAAGTATAACAAGCTCTTTTCAACTACCTTTTGGGCATTTATTACTATCACTATTATTGCTTTTCTTAATACGACCCTTTTCACAGCAACCCCAACCAATAAATTAAGCTTTTCTTACTATTTGTTCGTTATTCCTTTAATGCTCCTGATAGCAATAGCAGTAAGTGCCATATTGCCCATTTTGGTAACTCACGATCCCGACCGCCCAAGGCTAAGATCCCTTTTTCGTAATTCTGTCGTTTCTGCCCTGTTTTGGGGGTTTATTGGTGGATTATTGCTCATTTTAACCCTAAAACTTACAAAAGGAGCTGGTTTAGTATGGTTCTTTATCCCTTACGCAACTGCTATGTTCCTTTCCACCTTAACCCTCAATATCACCACTTCAAAAAATAAATATATAAGCCTGTTCATAGCCGCCTCGTTAACTTATATAGTAATGTCCCTTATCCTGTTACTTTACAACCTCTCAGTTTATAAAGATGCTGCACAGGAATTTCCTATGATACCATATCTTAAAAGCTTGGCAATAAGTATTATATGGGGCATTGCCGCATCTTTAGGGTTAGCTTTTTTACTTACACGAAAAAGGTAGATCCAGGGTACTGATTCCATGTTAACTCCATATTGACTCCATACTGACTCCATATTGATTCCATAATATTACGTTTCTGGGAGTTTCCTGACACCAACCTATATCTTACATAGACCCGATATAAGGCTCTTCCCGCCCCCTCCTTATCTTCATAGTTTATTACGACTATTTTACCCTATTTTTGCAGCCCATTTTAAATATATAGAATCATTATATGGCAATCATTCAGACAATACGCGATAAAGGTGCAGCAATAGTTATCGGCGTTATCGCTCTCAGTCTCATTGGCTTTTTATTGATGGATGCAAAAAGCGGAAGCTCAAAGCTATTCGGTGGAAGCAATTCAACAGTAGTAGGTAAAGTTAACGGTGACGAAATTGAACTTGACGAGTTCAACGAAAAGGTAAAGCAGATGGAAGCCCAGTATGGAAGTGCAGGACGCTCTATGACCTATAACATCAGGCAGAACGTTTGGGACAACCTGGTAGGCGAAAGAGTTCTTAATGAGCAATTCACTAAGCTTGGTTTGGCTTTCACAGGTAAGGAAATGGCAGCGCTTATGTTCAGCGAAGATGCCCCAGCTATGTTAAAGCAGGCCCAGTGGTTACAAAACGATTCTACTCACCAGTATGATATTGAAAAAGCTAAGCAGTGGTGGGCTGAAATAAAGAAATCTAAGAACGCAGAGCAGATTGCAGCGGTAAACAACGAGGTTATTGCTCCAATGAAATTGAACACATTTTATACTAAGTATACTTCCATGATCGCTGGAAGTGTTTACATGCCTTCATGGATGGCAAAAGAACAAACTGAGGAGAATAGCAGCTTCGCAAATATTTCCTACGTAGCAATTCCTTACTCTGATATTAGTGACAGTACCGTTCAGGTTACTGACCAGGATATTCAAAGCTATGTACAAAAGCATAAGGCAAAATACAAGCAGGAAGCAGGTAGAATGATCTCTTATGTGTCTTTCAGCTCCGCCCCTTCAACTGCAGATACTGCAAAGGCAAAAGATAACCTCGATGCTCTTAGAGCTTCTTTCGCTGCAGATACAAATGCTAAAACTTTCCTTACGAAGAATTACTCTGCAATTCCTTATTCAGATGCTTACGTTCAGAAAGCCAAGCTTCCTGCTCAGATAAAAGATACTGTTCCGGGTCTTGCAAACAATACTGTATTCGGTCCTTATATAGACGGCAATAATTATGTACTTGCTAAGAAGGTAGGTACTACAACTCTTCCTGATTCAATCAAATGCCGTCACATACTTTTAGGAACTACCATTCCTGACAGTATTGCAAAGAAGAGCATTGATAGTATAGCTGCTGCTATTAAAGGAGGCGCCAACTTTGATTCTCTCGAAGCAAAGTATTCAACTGACCAGGTTGCTCACAAAGACAAAGGCGTAATGACTTTTGACATTGGTACTATCCAAACCGGGCTTGCTAAAGAATTCTCTGATTTCTTACTTAATGAAAAAGGAGAAACTAAAAGTGTTATAAAAACACAGTTCGGAGAACACTATGTAGAAATTCTTGAAAAGAAGAATCCACAGCCTGCTTATAAAGTGGCTTACCTCGCAAAAGAGATAGTTCCAAGTGATGAAACAATTAACTCCGCCAACTCTGCAGCCATTAAACTTGCCGGTAGTGTTAAGACTGAGAAAGAGCTTGATAAGTATGTAGCAGAACACGGACTTAACAAAGTATCTCCTCCAAATGTTATTAAAGAAAATGACTTCCAGGTAGGAACACTACAGGATGCAAGAGAGATAGTGAGATGGGCATTTAAATCTGATGATGGAGAAGTATCAGGTGAGCCTGTTCTTGTTGGCAATAGCTACGTTGTTGCTGTTGTATCCCGCAAGGTTAACGAAGGTGTCCCTGATGCAAAGACCATCAGGCCACAGGTTGAGTCTATTATTAGAAACCTAAAGAAAGCAGAGCTGATAAAGTCAAAGCTTGGTAATGCAACTACTCTTGAAGCTGCTGCTGCTGCTTACGGCAAGCAAGTCCTTACAACAGGAAGCGACTCAACACTTACTTTCCACGCAAATATTATCAATGGTGTTGGCAACGAACCTCTTGTCGCTGGCGCTTCATTCAACAAAGACCTTCAGGGCAAGGTATCACCTGTTATCAGCGGTAATACCGGAGTGTTTGTAATTAAGGTGAATTTCATTGGTCAAAAGGCTGAAGATCAGGCTATAATTAACCAAAGGATTACCAGCAAGCTTATGCAGCTGAGACAATCTTCTGCTTCTCAGACCTATCAGTCTATCAAAAAGCAGGCTGACGTAGTTGACAAGCGCAGTAAATTCTTCTAGAAAAAGCTTACTATAAAACATTGATAAAGAGCTGCCTTTTCAGGCAGCTTTTTTATTAACTAACAGCCTTGCCGGTCATTCAACTTATCATGGTAACTTTGTATATATGGAAGATGTGCTTGTAAATAAGGTGGCAGAAAGTGGCTTGATAACAATAGACCTTGAGGAGTACTATCCTTCAGGCGAGGTGATGGTTTTTGACATAAAAGATTATCTCTTTATGGGATTGATCTTAAAGGAGAAAGACTTTCGGGAGGCATTAAAAGACCTTGACTGGACCATATATCAGGATAAGAACATTGCCATAACCTGCACTGCTGATGCCGTAATACCCATGTGGGCTTACATGCTTGTGGTTACCTACCTCCAGCCAATAGCGAAAGATGTTGCATTCGGAAATGAAGCCAGTCTTCATCAAGCGTTATTTATTACGAACCTGCAGAAGATAAACCCTGCTGACTATACTGATAAAAGAGTGGTCATCAAAGGGTGTGGGGACAAACCCATCAGCGAGGCAGCCTATGTTGAAATTACAAGATTACTCAGGCCTGTTGTAAAAAGCATTATGTATGGAGAAGCATGCAGCACTGTACCGATCTATAAAAAGAAGTAGTTGATCCTTACCTGTTCGCAGGTATATTCACCACTTTCCATCCTTCTATCTTTCTTTCCAGGTAGATATACCTGCTCAATACACTTTCATTATTTGTTCTGCTTAACGATGTTATAGCAATCACAACCCGGGTTTGACCGGGCGGTATTTGCTTTAAGGAATAGAAATATTTATTATCAGAGGAATTAATAATGGCAGTTATTTTTTTTGCATCCGTTATGTTTATACCGCGCAGATCAGGGAACGAATAAATTATATAAGATGCTGGCTTTACTGAAGCTGGATTAGAATTAATAGTTATTCCTATGCTGTCTTTAAAGGAGATGGCCATGCTATCATATAAGATCGTTGGCCTTAAAGGTTTAATACTGTCTACCCAATTCATTGGAGGTACTATTGCCGGATATTTATAATAGTTATTCTTAAGGCTGTCATTCCAGCCATTGGGATTACTGTTAAAAGATTTACTGCTGAAGTAAATGCTTCCCTGCACTTCTTTATATTCTCTCAGCATAGCTATCTGGTTAGGTATCTCAGATGCCTGTTTCCATGGACCAACTCTGTTCTCTAAGGTCCTGTAAAAGCCATGGCCTACAAAAAGATGTCTGCCGTAAGCGTTCTGTGCCCACCAGTCTATCAATACTTCATAAGGAGCTTTGGCAAAGCCTATCTCCCAATATAATTGTGGAGCTACATAATCGATCCACTTTAACCTAAGCCATAAAAGTATATCAGCATATAGATCATCATAGTTGGTCTGGCCTGCCTGTGTCTCGCTGCCTAATGAATCTTTGCTGCTGTTCCTCCATACTCCAAAAGGGCTGATGCCAAATTTGCAATACTTCTTCTCTTCCTTTATTGCTTTGCTTAGCTTAAGTATTATAGAATCTACATTACTTCTTCTCCAATCATCCTTCGTTAATCCGTTACCGTATTTTGAAAAAGATACAGAGTCAGGAAACTCTCTTTTCGGAATACGATAAGGATAGAAATAATCATCAAAATGGATAGCGTCTACATCATACCTTCTTACAATGTCTCTTACCACTTTAGTAACAAACTCCTGCACTTCTTTATTTCCCGGATCGAAGTACCTCTTCTCTCCATAGACAAGGAACCATTCAGGATGTGTCTTTGTAATGTGATCAGGCGCAACTGAAGAATGGTATATATCATTGACAGCACGATAGGGATTGAGCCATGCATGAAATTCCATGTTCCTCTTATGTGTCTCCTTTATCATGAAGTCTAAGGGGTCATAGTAAGGGTCAGGGGCTTTGCCTTGAGTCCCAGTGAGCCATTCACTCCAGGGCTCATAAGGAGATGGGTAAAACGCATCCGCTGCAGGACGTATCTGGGCAACAATGGCATTCATCCCATTCTGCTTATGAAGGTCAAGGAGCTTTATGAACTCTGTCTTCTGGCTATCGGCAGAAAGATGTTTGGTTGAAGGCCAGTCTATATTCTCTACAGTCGCCACCCAGACAGCACGGAATTCATACTTAGGCTGAGCAGAGGCAGCAAGAGAGAAAAGGAGTATTGCAAATAAGATATTCTTCATGGATTGGGCAAAGATAACTGAAGGGTGGGTTAATCGTGGATTTAAGGTGGATAGGAGGTGGGTCAAAGGTGGACCAAAGTACAAGTTATAAGCAAGTCTCTATTAGGTTACCATGAGATCCATTCTCTAATGATTCAGGATTTAATGACCTAAAAGGGTTAATGTGTAAGGGGGATTTACAGTAAGAGAGGCAGATGGATTTAAATTCAAAGTAGCTATTGAAATATTTGAATTAATAGTTACTACCGCCCCTGCTGGTATAATTACATCTGTATAGCCATCTGGAACAGTTCCACAGCTCCAGTTGGCAGGGCTTTCCCATGAGGAGCTTATTGCGCCTGTCCATGTATTAGAAAACCTGAGAGTTATAACAAGGCTATTATGAACATCCACAACACAGCGATATTTATACCCGTACCATGAAGTTTGAGCTCCTGATATATTTAAGGTTACTGTTCCTGTGCCTGAATAATTTATATTATTGGGAAGGTTATTATAAGTAAGCCCGTTATCTGTACTTAATTGCCATTGATAAGAGGAGCCTGAAATACTAGAAGTCATGCTTGTTGATCCCGGGCAGATAATTGTACCGGGTGCAGGGTCAACCGCCCAAAGGTCATTATAGAAATAAGAAGTATATAACGAATCGAACCTTCCCCCATAGAGCCAAAATTTTCCTGTTGCATCAACCCAACCTATGCTTTCATTTCTTTTGCCTGGTTTATTTGAAGATGACACAACCTCTTTAATTCCATACACTCCCGACCCATTAATGCTACTGTCTCCGCTTACCCATGTCCATTGAGCAGCACTAACATTATAAGTCCATAGGTCATTTAAACTATGATAAGGAATTTCAAAAAACTTATACGATCTTCCTCCAAATAGCCATAGATTACCTGAATTGTCTGACCATGTTAATGGCCTCTGCCTTGCTCCTGGCCTATTAACTGGAGAGCCAACACCTTTAGTTCCATAAACACCTCTATTACCAATAACATAATAATCATCACCTCCCATATAAGCCCAGTAATTTGTAGAAGTATTATACCGCCATAAATCGCCATAGACGTAACCAAAATCAGTAAAGGGATCATTATATCCTCCATACATCCATAGATTACCTGAAGCATCTTCCCATTCTCCGCAACCCTCCCTTCCTATCGGATAATACGCAGATCCTTCGACACCTATTGGCCCAGCATTTTGTACCATATTATATCCCTTTGTTCCACTCATCCATGCCCAATACCCTGTGGAGGGATCATATTTCCAAACTTCATTGAACCAGATCTTTGTAAAATGTAAAACTGCGAATCCTCCGAATATCCAGGGATTTCCTGAATTATCCATCCACATTGTGCCATTAGAACGTCCTGAAGGCTTTACTGAATCTGCAGCCACATATTGTGGCCCATACACTGCATCTACATTCGCTGTGCTGTCACCGGCAATCCAGGTCCACAGCCCTGTGATATTATCGTATTTCCAAAGATCATTCAAAGGGCCTGTTGTTGTTCCTGCATAACTCCCTCCTCCAAATAAATAAACATTTCCCGATGCATCTTTACAGCTCATCGCACCACCTCTTGAACCAGGCTTATTAGAAGAGCTTGTAACACCTTTATTGCCATATATCCCAAATTGATTAACAACGCTATCTCCGCTTATCCAAGCCCATTGTCCTGAAGATGCATTGTATCTCCACAGGTCATTTAGGTTTCCATATGCAGAACGGCTATACCCATAACCTCCGAAAAGATAGAAATTTCCAGACGCATCTGTCCAGCTAACACTTCCTGTTCTTCCACCAGGCTTATTAGAAGCTGCTGCTACTCCTTTTGTTCCATATACTCCATAATTATTGGTTGTACTATCACCACTCATCCACGTCCATTGGTTTGATTGTCCAAATAGAATGGAAGTAAAGAACAGAAAAATTATTATGGATACAAATCGCTTCATAGTTAGTTGAGGCAGAACCGATTGCTTAGACTATAAAAATAGATGATATAATTTAAAAAGGAGAAGGAAAAGTATGTGATTTTGGTCAATCCTTCCATACCGAAGCACCCTCGCTGCAATTAGAGCAGATGTCTATGTTCTTTCTTCCACTCATAAGCTCTTTGCGGAATTGCTTATAGTTGTCATTGTTCCAGATCTCTTTGAAAGATTGCATTTCGAGATTGCCTAACTGGTGAGTTGCATCTTTATCGAAGCAGCAGGGAACAACAAGTCCATCCCATGTAATAACATTTGCCTGCCAAAGCTTGGCACAATGGTTAGCCAGCTTGTTCTTAGGACGATATGTTCCGTCAGGATTCTTTATATAGCGGCTAAACTTTTTGTTTTCAGGTATCAGCTGGTTAGGATCGGTTTCGTAATCATATACCTGGGCTGTCTTGAACCGAACTTCATCTACTCCAACTTCTTTTGCAAGCTTCTTCACTTCTTCTATCTGGTGCTCATTAGGCTTTACAACAAGGAACTGGAAGAAGACAAAAGGGGTCTTGCTCTTCAATTCTTTTTTCCACTTCACTATGTTCCTTGCCCCTTCAAGAACTTTATCAAGGTTGCCCCCAACGCGGTATTGCTTGTAGACATCCTGCGTTGTACCATCTATAGAAATGATTAGCCTGTCCAGGCCGCTCTCTACAGTCTTTTTTGCAACCTCATCTGTCAGGTAATGGGCGTTAGTAGAAGTGGCAGTGTATAATCTTTTAGATGAAGCGTAC
>Ga0163162_10002965_pt1 | contig 16196 bp, 11 predicted proteins | sample S55metaG_FD_115310 | JGI IMG/M metagenome (GOLD analysis project Ga0163162, IMG submission 115310) | Switchgrass rhizosphere microbial communities from Kellogg Biological Station, Michigan, USA - S5-5 metaG | ecosystem: Host-associated > Plants > Roots > Rhizosphere > Soil | place: USA...
CCACCGATGGTCTGCAGTGATTCAACGGCTCCTCCGTCTCGGCCAGCCGCGATGGACGAAGCTTCTGGGGATCCAGCTGAACCATCAGACCTCCCGGCATCTTGTACGCTCCATCGAAAAGCCACTTGCACCTGGCCTCCAGCGTGCATGGGTTCGCCTCGAGCATCTTCCGATTCACTGTAACCACTCCGCCTACGGCATCGACCATCAAGCCGAACCGCTCCTCGCCGTCATCGTCTTCAAGCACCAGGACGCATCCCACTTCAGTGCTCTCATGTAACCCAAGCAACGCTCGGAAGCTTATCGCGGTCAGCACATCGCCACGATACGGAACTACCCCCGCTACAAACGCCGGTGCCATCGGAATCCGCTCAAGCTCGCGCTTTCCCAGCACCTCGCGGATCTTTCCGGTGTCGATTCCAAAGCTCTCGTCGCCTGCAAACATCGAACACAACGAGATGCACTCATCCTCCTCCTGAACCTGCGCTCCCTGTGCATTCTGCCCGACGATCTTCATGCAACCTCCTTCCATGGCTCTGACGATTCCGTAGCAAATCCCCGAAAAATTGTCGTCAGCTTCTCATTTACTAGCGCAAGATCCATACCGCCGTTCGCCGCGTCATTCTCAAGCAGCGTGCCGTCCGAGACGTCGAGCACCTTGCGCACGACAATTCCCATTCGGGTTGACGCCGCATTCCGCGCGCTCCCACATATAAGCACGGTCGCGGAAGCGTCCTCCCCTCCCTGCTGCATCGCTTCGATCTCATCCAACACCTGACCATCATCCCGAAGCTGAAGCAGCTCGCCACGATACTGCAACAGTGCCCTGCCGTTTGCGTATTCGATCTGGCTCAACGGAACACTTTCGATACGCTCCACGACTCCAAGTGGCAGCGCCGTTCTCTCGCGCGGTCTGTCCTCGAAGACGAGGAACGAACTTTCAGCCCTCTGCGTCAACTCCGAGGTCTTGTCCTCATCCTCGTCTTCCATCGTTGGCCTTACTCCAGCACGCGCAGCCGTGGTTGCGATATCCAGAATCAACGCCAGCGTTCCGTTGCCCAGGACGGTAGCGCCTGAGAACAACCCTATCTCCCGCAACACCGCCGACAGGGGCTTCACTACAATCTCTTCCGGAGCCAGCAAATCATCCACAACAAGGCCGTACCGACATCCCTCTGCCTCAAGAACAGCCATGTAGAAGCCGTGCCTTTCCGCTGTGCTCCTCAATCCCAGCAGTCGATCGAGCCACACCATAGGAAGCAACCGTTCGCGCAAACGATAGACCTCAGACGCCCCGACGCGTTCCACGACACGGGCAGCATCGCGCGATGGGATATACACCAGCTCCACCAGCGTCGTCTGCGGCAACGCAAAGCTCTGTCCGCCACTACGCACTACCAGTGCGGGAACAATTGCCAGCGTCAGCGGAACGCGCAGCCGCAGGGTCGTTCCCACGCCAACCTTCGATTCCAGTTCTACGCTTCCGCCAACCTTCTCCACGTTGGCGCGAACCACATCCATGCCCACACCGCGACCGGAGACTGTCGTCACCGCCGAAGCAGTCGAAAATCCCGGCAAAAAGATGAGCTGCAGCGCTTCTCGCTCGCTCATCTCCGCAGCCTGTTCCGGTGTCACCAGTTCACGTTCGACCGCCTTTGCCAGCACGCGTTCCATCGCAATGCCACCGCCGTCATCAGCAACCTCAATCACCACTGAGCCGCTCTGATGAAACGCCTTCAGCCGAACACAACCCTCCGCCGATTTACCCGCAAGCACTCGGTCAGCAGGTGGCTCGATACCGTGGTCCACCGCGTTGCGCACAGCATGTGTTAGAGGATCCTTGATCGCCTCTAGCAGGCTCTTATCAAGCCCCGTCTCCTGTCCTGAGAACTCAATCCGCACATCACGTCCGCACGTCCGCGCCAGGTCCCGCACCATGCGCGGAAACTTGCCGAACAGGTTGCCCACCGGCTGCATCCGAGCCTGCATCACTGTCTCGCGCAGGTCTGCAGTAACGCTGTCGAGTCTGCGGGCTAACTCAGGAAAGTTCGTCGCCTCGACACCACTCTGTAGCATCTGGTTGCGAGTCAGCACCAGCTCACCCACCAGATTCATCATGCGATTCAAAACGTCCACGTCAATGCGCAGCGTCTTGTCGCTGTTTGCTAAATGCGCCGCTGAGCCTATGGCTTGTGCAGTCGCCGGCAGCCCGCTGTGCTCCGCATCTCCCGTCTTCATCATCACAACGGATGCCTGCTTCTCAGAAATGGCCGAAGGGAGTTCATCGTTCAGTTCGATAAGCTCAGCGATCAGGACGCTGTCCTCATCGCCCACACGTGTCCCTTCGCTGCCGGTCTCCTCGATCAGCGTCAGAATCGCCCGCAACCCGTCTAGTAAGCGCAGAAGTCCGCTGATCAGCTCTTCTGTCACCGCCAGCCGACCCTCGCGCAATGAGCCCAGCAGATGCTCGCCCGCATGCGCCAGCTTCTCCAGTCGGCTAAATCCCAGAAACCCCGTGGTCCCTTTGATCGTGTGCACCGAGCGGAAGATCTCTCCCACCAGCTGCGCACAGTCCTCAGGTCGATTCTCAAGCTCAGTCAGGCACCGCTCCATGCGGTCCAGACCCTCCTGGCTCTCCGCGACAAATTCTTTGGTCAGGTCGTCCACATCCCTCTTATCGTGCAAGCTGCGGAAATCATGAGCAGCCGACTACTTGCCTTCATTCACAGCACCCGATAGCCTCACATCCATGTCTCAAAACGACACACCCCGCGCCGTGTCGCCTGCGCAGATCGAAGACCTCCGCCATCGCGCCCTCGCTGTTGCCACGAACGCCTACGCCCCCTACAGCCACTTCCGCGTCGGCGCCGCACTCCTCCTCGAAGACGGAAACATGGTCACCGGCTGTAATGTCGAAAACGCCTCCTACCGACTCACCACTTGCGCCGAGCAGGCCACCATCGCTGCCGCCGTCGCCCTCCACGGCCCCACTATTCGCCTCAAAGCCGTCGTCATCGTCAATCTCAACAACGCCGCCAGCCAGCCCTGCGGGGCCTGCCGCCAGACCATCTACGAGTTCAGCACCCCCTCCACCGAAGTCTTCTTCCCCGCTGCCGACGGCTCCCTCACCCGCTCCACCGCAGCCGAACTCCTCCCCCATGCCTTCCGCCTCTCCACCGAGAATCTGTAATCATGGCTATCCATCCCATCGACGTCATCCTCCACAAGCGCGACGGACTCGCACTTAGCGACGCAGAGATCCGCAGCTTCATCCGCGCCCTTGTCGAGCGCAATGCTGAAAGACACCTCGTCACCGACGCACAGATCGCTGCCTTCCTCATGGCCGTCTTTCTTCGCGGCCTCGAGCCTCGCGAGCTCGCCACCCTCACCGAGGCCATGCGCTTCTCTGGCGAGGTCGCCCACACCGAAGCCCTCAACACCTTCACCATCGACAAGCACTCTACCGGCGGAGTCGGCGACAAGACATCCCTGTTGATCGCCCCAATCATCGCGGCGGCTGGTATCGCGCATCCGAACCCCGATGGCGTCCCTGGCATCGTCGTCCCCATGATCAGCGGGAGGAGCCTCGGACATACCGGCGGAACTCTCGACAAACTCGAGACCATCCCTGGCTTCAACACCCAGCTCTCCTTCCCCGAGATGCGCGAAGTCCTCCGCAGCTGCGGAGCCGCCATGATCGGCCAGACTCCCACTATCGTTCCCGCTGACCGAATTCTGTACGCGCTCCGCGACCACACCGGCACTGTCGAGTCTCCCTTCCTCATCACCGCAAGCATCATGAGCAAGAAACTCGCCGAGTCCCTCAACGCTCTCGTCCTCGACGTCAAAGTCGGCTCCGGCGCCTTCATGCCCACCTACGAAAAATCTCTCCAACTCGCCAATCTCATGGTCCAAACCGGCGAGGCCTCCGGCACCCGCACCGTCGCCCTTCTCACCACCATGGACGAGCCTCTCGGTCGCTTCTCCGGTAACTGGGTCGAGGTCTGGGAGTGCGTCGACATCATGCAGGGCAAGCGCCACCCCATGTCCGCCGACCTTATCGAACTCACCAACATCCTCTCCGGCTGGATGCTCTACCTCGCCGGCCGAGCCCTCACCCCCGAAGAAGGCGCCGTCCTCTCCGATCAGATCCTGCAATCCGGTGACGCCTACAAAACCTGGCTCAAAATCGTCGAAGCACAAACCGGACGCACCAGCGTCTTCAACGATCCGGCCTCCCGACACAAGGCCACTGCCGCCCGCGTCCTCAAGGCGTCGCAATCCGGCTTTCTCGCTTCAATGGACTGCAAGCAGGTCGGCTGGGCCGTGCAGCGTCTCGGCGCAGGCCGCGCCAAACCCGGTGACCCGGTCAGCGCCCACGCAGGCATCGAGTCCCACGCCAAACTAGGCGACCACCTCGAAGAAGGCCAGCCCATCTTCACTCTCTTCGCAGAAGACGCTGCCCTGCTCGATGAACCCGAACAGATGCTCCGCGAGACGATACAAATCACCTCCAGCCCCGCGCTTCGCCAACCCCTCATCCGCGAGGTCATCACAAAATAACTCGCACTCTCTTTCCCCTTAGCGTAAAAAGTCTTTACGCACACACACTTTATCTTTTGAGTCGCCACTATGGGGAGCATGATGCACAAGCAAATCCTATGTACGATCGCCTTGGCAATCACAATGCAAACAGGGGTAATGGCGCAGGACGCGCCCATGGCAACGCCGCTCCGCCCCGATCAGATTGCATTCCTCGCTCTCTACAAACAACTGGTTGAGACCAACACGACGCTCTCGTCAGGAAGTTGCACCAAGGCCGCCGAGCTCGTCTCAGCCCATTTCAAGGCAGCCGGTTTCACCGACAAAGACATCACCATGTTCTCAGCGTCCGATCACCCCAAAGAAGGTGGCCTCGTCGCCATCCTGCCCGGAACCTCACCAACAGCTAAGCCAATGTTGCTCCTCGGCCATCTCGACGTAGTCGAAGCCAAGCGCGAAGATTGGACACGCGACCCATTCACGTTCATCGAAGAAAATGGATACTTCTATGGCCGCGGAACCAGCGACATGAAGGCAATGGACGCGATCTGGATCGACGCATTGTCGCGTTTCAAGCAGAGCGGCTACCAGCCGATGCGCACCATCAAGTTGGCCCTCACCTGCGGCGAGGAGACCAACTACGCCTTCAACGGCGCCGACTGGCTCGCAAAGAATAAACCCGAACTGATCTCCGCTGCCTTCGCCCTGAACGAGGGCGGCGGCGGGCGCACAGACGGCCACGGAAAGGTCGTCGTACAGAACATTCAGGTCGGCGAGAAAGCCTCCCAGAGCTTCCGAGTCGAGACCGTCAACGCCGGCGGCCATAGCTCGATCCCAATCCGCGACAACGCGATCTACGAACTAAGCGACGCGCTCCTGAAAGTTCGTGAATACGAATTTACTGTGAAGTTCTCCGAGACCACAAAAGCCTACTTCGCCAAGGCAGGCGCGGCTCGCAACGACGCGCTCGGTCACGCGATGGTCGCGTTATCCCAGAACCCCAACGACACTGCCGCGGAGGCGATCGTTTCTAAGGACCGCAGCTATCACAGCATGCTACGCACGACCTGCGTTGCCACGCGACTGGACGGGGGACACGCCGAGAATGCCCTGCCCCAACGCGCAACAGCCACCGTCAACTGCCGCATCTTCCCCGGCGAAACCGTACAGCAAACACAGGACACCCTCGCAAAAGTGATCGGCGATCCCGGTGTCAAGATCACTCCGATTCCACCAATCCGTCCTCTCGCTTCACCACCGCCCCTCGATCCCAAAATCATCGACCCCGCCGAAAAGCTGGTCGCAAAATACTTCCCAGGAGTACCTTTGATCCCATCGATGTCGACCGGGGCCACCGATGGTATTTTTCTGGAAGCGATCGGCATTCCGGTCTATGGCGCACCAGGCGGTTGGGGTGATCCTGACGGCAACGGCGCGCATGGACTGAACGAACGCCGCAGCGTGCGGTCCGTATTTGTCGGCCGTGATTTCCTGACGGATCTCGTGAAGACCTACGCAGACTCAGACTGAGCGGAAGCCATCACTTCGTCTCGGTCCACAAAAATGCCACCTCGTCGGCGTAGTCCTCCACAAGCTGCGTCTGCGAGATCCCCGCAGAGTGGCCGCCCTTCACCGAGTAATGCAGCAGAACCGGCCGTCCACTCGCCGATGCCTCCTGCACCTCGGGAGTCATCTTTCGCGCATTCATCGGATCAACCCGCGTATCTCCATCGCCTGTAAAGAACATCACCGCTGGATACTTCGTCCCCGCCTTCACATTCTGATACGGCGAATACTTGTAAATGTACCCAAACTGCGCCGGGTCCTCCGCCGACCCATACTCCGTCGTCCAAGTCCTTCCCATCAGGAACCGCTGATATCGCAGCATGTCCAGCAGCGGATATCCGCACCACACCGCCGCAAATAGCTCCGGACGCTGCGTGATCGAGGCTCCCGTCAGTAGCCCTCCATTGGATCGCCCGCGAATCGCAAAATGCTCGTGCGAAGTGTACTTGTTCGCAATCAGGTACTCCGCCGCCGCGAACCAGTCGTCGAACACATTCTGTTTCTTCTCGAACATCGCCTGCTTGTGCCAAGCCTCGCCGTATTCGTTGCCGCCACGCAGGTCCGGCAGCGCAAACCAACCGCCCTGCTGCATCCACCACGCATACTCGGGATTCCATACCGGCGTCATCGACAGCGCAAAGCCACCATAGCCCGTCATCAGCAGCTGCTCCGTCCCATCGCGCTTCAGTCCCTTCTTCCCCGCGATAAACATTGGTACTCTCGTCCCGTCCTTCGACGTGTAAAACACCGCCTTCAACTCGTAGTCTGCACTGCGAAACGGGCTGGGCTGAACATAAAACACCTCGCTCTTCCCCGCCTTAACCTCGTAGTGGTACACCGTCGGCGGCGTAATGATCGACTGGAACGAATAAAACCCGTCCTCGTCCACCGCGCGTCCCACTAGCTCCGACCCCGCGCCCACCCCCGGATACTCGATTCTTCCTGTCTCTTTTCCATCCAGCGTGAAAATCCGCAGGTCGCTCATTACGTCGTGTAACCGCAGAACAAACAACTTGCCGCCCACGATACTTGTTCCTTCAATCACATCCTTGTGTTCGGGAACAACCGTCTTCCAGTCCTCCGGTTTCGTTCCCGCCGTCGCCTTCAGCACCCTGTGGTTCGGTGCATTCCAGTCCGTGTCGATGTAAAAGTCGTCCCCCACCGTCTGCGCTCTGAACCGCGCCTCGATTCTGTAAACCAGCGGCACAATCGGCGCGTCCGCCACGCGCAGGTCTTTCAGCAGCAGGTCTGTGCGCTTCGACGGCACTCCGTGATTCACCGCAAATACCAGCCAGTGCCCATTCTCCGACACCCGCACATTAATGCCGTCGATCTCCCCCAGCGGCTCCCCTTTGTATTCGCCGCCCAGCAACAGCTTGTCGCTCGACCCTGTTCGAGCACCCCAGGCGTGGTAATAGACCTTGCAACCAACATGCGGAGTTAACCGTGAGTAGTACACACCCTTCTTGTCCGGAGCCATCGACACCCCGTAGTAACGCGCGCTCGGCAGCACATCTCCCATTTCCGTTCTCGCCGCCACGTCGAAGAAGTGCACCTCGCCCTCATCCGCACCGCCAACACGCACCTGGTACAACAGCACCGAGCCGTCTTCGGTCAGCCCCATCATGTTCACGCTGGTGTTGCCGTCCGCGCTCCGGCTCGGCCCATCGATCAGCTTCACATCTTGTCCGTGCAAGCCCACGCGCATGTAGATCGATGCCTGGTTCTCGTCGACCTTCCGAAGGCTGAAGAAAAGTCGGCCTCCCCGTCGGACCGGCGTGCTCATCTGTTCCACCTTCAGCAGCTGCGCCATCTCCTTCCGCACAGTCGGTAGAATCGTCAGCTTGTCCAGGTACGCCTGTGTATAGATGTTCTGCGTGCGGATAAATTCACGCGTCTCAGCACTCTGCGCATCTTCCAGGTACCGGTACCTGTCTGTTACCGAAACGGCCGGACCGCCCGCAACTGGATAAGTGTCTGTCACCGGTCTTTTGTCTACGGTGGGAGGCTTTGGCAACGTAAACCCGCCGCGACTCGTAATCGTCTGCGCATGCACCGTTCCCACTACCATCCCGGCCAGTAAACACACCACACCGTTCAATTGCATGCACCTACCTCAAGAAGTGATATTTGCAATAAGCCTAATCCAACCGGCTCTGAAACAACACCGATCATCCGACTTCCACCTGTTCACCAACGCGATACACTCCATACACCAATCATCCACCTGACTTAATCATGCCGAAGATCCGCTCTCTCATCCTCGCCATCGTCTCTATCGCGATCATTCAGTCTTCTTGCTCCGCACAGCCTCGTCGCCCACCCAACTTCATCGTCATCTTCACCGACGACCTGGGCTACGGCGACATCCAGCCCTACGGCGGCTCCATCCCCACTCCCAATCTCAATCGCATGGCCCAGCAGGGCCTCATCGCCACCGACTACTACGCCGCCGCAAACCTCTGCACGCCCTCGCGCGCCGGCCTTCTCACCGGTCGCTACGCCATCCGCTCCGGAATCGCCTACCAGGTCATCATGTCCGGAGACGAGCGCGGCCTCCCCACCTCCGAGCGCACCATCCCCGACGTCCTCAAGCCTACCTACACTTCCGGCCTCTTCGGCAAATGGCACCTCGGCCAGACCGGCCCCGACTGGCTCCCCACCCATCACGGCTTCGACCACTACTACGGCATCCCCTACAGCCACGACATGCTGCCCCTCGCCATCTACGAGGCCGACGCCAAAACCGGCAGCGTCATCACCACTCCCGCCGACTACACCACCCTGCAGGAGAACTTCTACGGGCACGCCGAGCAATTCATCGAGCAGAACCGCGACCGTCCCTTCTTCGTCGATCTCGCCCTCAGCGCCCCTCACCTCCCTGAATACCCCTACGGCCAGTTCAAACGCGCCTCCAAAAACGCGGGCCCCTTCGGCGATGTCGTCATGCAGATCGACTCCATCGTCGGCCGCCTCTTCGAAAAGCTTCGCGAACTCCACCTCGACCAGAACACCATCGTCATCTTCACCTCCGACAATGGCCCCTGGTATGAAGGCTCCAGCGGCCCCCTCCGCGACCGCAAAGGCGGCTCCGGATACGACGGCGGCTACCGTGTCCCCTTCATCACCTGGGCCCCCGGCCTCATCCCACACGGCAAAACCAACGCCATCATCAGCGGCATCGACATCCTCCCCACTCTCTGCCACTTCGCCAGCCTTCCGCTACCTGCGGGCCTAGAACTCGACGGCCTCGACATATCCGCTGTCCTCACCAACCACGCGCCCTCGCCCCACGACCAGCTTGTGCTCTTCAACAACGAAGAGGTCGTCGCCATCCGCACCCAGCAGTGGAAGTACGTCGATCAGGCCTACCAGCGCGGCAACATCGTCACCTTCGGCAACCTCAAGTACAAACAGCTCTACGACGCAGTTAACGACATCCACGAGTCCTACAGCCTCGCCGACAACAACCCCGAGGTCACTACCGACATGCAGCACCGCCTCGCCGAGGCCCGCAAGAAATATGCCCCCTTCAAAAAAGGCGTCCCGCCCTACTTCCAGCGACAGAGACAGCAGGCCGAGCGCCAGCAGGACTAAATCGGCAATACATGGAAACTGTTCTCCTATTGACATCGAAAGCGCTGCTTCATACCCTTCGCTCGTGAACATCTTTCGCAAATGGTCGCTCCTGGCAGGACTCTGTGCTCTCGCCCTCCCCATGTCTGCGCAGCAAAAGCCCGCACACAGCTTCCAGGTAGAAGGCGACCACTTCACGCTCGACGGCAAGCTGTTTCAGGTCGTCTCCGGCGAGCTGCATTACGAGCGCATCCCTCGCGAGTACTGGCGTGCTCGCCTCAAGATGGCCCGAGCCATGGGTCTAAACACCATCGCAACCTATATCTTCTGGAACGTGCACGAACCAAAACCCGGCATCTTCGACTTCAGCGGTAATCACGATCTCATCTCCTTCATCAAACTCGCGCAGCAGGAGCATCTCCACGTCCTCCTCCGCGCGGGTCCCTATAGTTGCGCCGAATGGGAGTTTGGCGGATTTCCCGCATGGCTCTTAAAAGATCCGCAGATGGTAACTGCTCTCCGCACCAAGGACCCCGCATTCATGGTGCCTGTAGAACGCTGGATCAAGCGCCTCGCTCAGGAGGTCGGCCCGCTACAAGTCGAAAACGGTGGCCCCATCATCGCCACGCAGATTGAAAATGAATACGGCAACTTCTCCAATGATCACGCTTACATGCAGCAGATGCGCGATATCTTCGCGCGGGCAGGATTCAACCGCTCTCTTCTCTACACCGTGGACCCATCCAAGGCTCTGGCAAATGGCATGATCGACGGGATCTACGCCGGCGTAAACTTCGGCACCGGCCGAGCACAGCCTGCCCTCGAAGCACTTGCAAAACTTCGCCCCGGACAACCCCTATTCGCCACGGAATATTGGCCCGGCTGGTTTGATCTCTGGGGCCATCCGCACGAGACACGGCCCGTCGCTCCGCAGCTCCAGGACCTGGACTACATCCTTGGCCACAACGGCAGCGTTAACATCTACATGATTCACGGCGGCACAAGCTTCGGCCAGATGGCTGGAGCAAGCCAGAGCACCGGAGCATATCGCGGCAACGTCACCAGCTACGACTACGATGCTCCACTCGACGAGGCCGGGCATCCCACGCAGAAGTTCTACGCCTATCGTGATGTCATCCTGAAATACACTCACGAACAGCCTCTACCGGTTCCCTCAACGACACCCGTAATCGAGATCCCGGAATTCGTACTCGCTCCAACCACCTCCCTGTGGAAGCTCCTGCCTGCTCCGGTAAAAAGCGAACAGCCGCTGACGATGGAGCAGGTTGATCAGAGCTATGGCTACATTCTTTATCGAAAGCAGCTACCAGCAGCAGTAAGCGGCCAACTGAAGCTTGATCACCTCTACGATTTCGCGGTCGTGTATCTCGATGGCAGGCAAATAGGCACTCTGGACCGTCACTACCATCAGAATTCGATCTCGCTGAAAACGGATCAACCTGCGCGACTCGACATCCTGGTTGAAAACACAGGCCGTCTTAATTCCACAAACGGGATGCGCGACGAGCGAAAGGGATTTCGTGCCGCCTCTCTCGATAGCAAGCCGCTCACGGGTTGGGAGATGTATTCCCTCCCAATGCAATCTCCTCCGAAAACCGGATCCGCCTCAACTCACGAACCGCACTTCGCGGCAGGGAGCTTCGTGCTGAAAGAAACGGGAGATAGCTATCTCGACGTACGTCAGCTTGGAAAAGGCCTCGTCTGGATCAACGGCCACCCTCTCGGACGTTTCTGGAACATCGGTCCGCAGGGCACACTGTACCTCCCGTCACCCTGGCTGAAGAAGGGCCGGAACGAGGTCGTTACCTTCGAGATGCTGGCCACGAGCGCCTCGCCAAAGCTAAAGGGTCTGACACAGCCAATTCTCGATGCCCCGACGCCAGGCTACGAGAACGACCCCGAACGCAGGAAGAAAGCTTCCGAAGATGCCGAGTTCGGCACCAAAGTCGCCGCACCGGCTGATGCTCCGGCGAATCCGAAGTAGCATTCGCATGACAAAGCAACCTTCGCTACGCCTCTGTGCGCGCACTCGGCAGCAGGTTTTCCACGACCTATCTCTTGACTCGCCAGATATAATGAACTTAGGAATAAAGGAAATGAATCCAATCCGGCTCAGCCGGATTTTTTACTTTTAAGCCTCCGCATTCAGATTGAAGAACCAACCTAAGTCACTTTTTTCTAATACTTTGACACATTAAGTACGGGGAGGTGTACACCATGCAGGCAAACAAATCCGAGAAGGAAAAGATGCTCGCCGGCGAGCTCTATAACGCGCAGGATCCCGTTCTCGTCGCCGACCGTCTTCACTCCGCCTCCCTCATCCACAAATACAACTCCACCCCCCACCACCCGGCCACTCACCTCATACAGCTTGAAGAACTTCTCGCCGCTGTCGGGCCCCGCAGTGTAGTCCGCCCGCCCTTCTACGTCGACTACGGATACAACATCACCCTCGGAGCCGACGTCTTCCTCAACTTCAACTGCGTCCTACTCGACGTTACCCCCATTACCATCGGCGACCGCACCCAGATCGGTCCTTTCACCCAAATCTACGCCGCCGACCATCCCCGCGACCCTGCCACCCGCCGTGCCCATCTCGAAAACGGCCGCCCTGTCCATATCGGCTCCAATGTCTGGATCGGCGGCGGAGCCATCATTCTGCCCGGAGTTACCATTGGAGACGATGCGATCATTGGCGCAGGCTCCATCGTCACTCGCGACGTGCCCGCAGGAGTAACTGTCATAGGAAACCCGGCCCTCGCTAAACATCGGTAGCAACAGCGTTTACATCTCCAAGACAAAATCGTCGTTCCGTTTGGCCTTCGATGCTCGATAATCTTCCATAACGATTCATTTCAACAACAGGCATTTTCCCGGGCCCCATAAACAGTGCAATAGTCTGTTGTGCAGAAGAAAGCACGGATTCCTCGATGAACTTTGCCTTCCTTCCCGATCTGTTGGCACTGGCGATCCTGATCGTCATCCTGCTGTTGCTTCGTCGCCGCCATCCTCAGCAGCAGGCGGATCTCTGGCTGCTCGGACTGCTCTTCACTCTCATCGAATCCGTCGCGCATATCTTCTACGCCCCAAACGGCCTGCCCAGCACCATCCTCCACATCATCGTCATCGACTGCTACCTCCTTGCCGGACTCGTCTTCATTTGGGCATCAGGTGACCATCCCGCACCCGAACGCCTTCGCTATCTCGCATTGAATTCGCTCCCGCTGCTCGTTACAAGCACCGCCTACGGGATGCATCTCTTTCGGCCAGCCGTCTTTCTCATCCCGATCGCACTCGGGGTGGTCATTGGAGTAAGTACCGCATTATCGCTGCGAAAGAGCTGGCTTCGCGCAGTCCTATGCGCCTTAGGCTGGATCGCAATGGCCGTCCTGGTTTCGCGCGGAAAATATCGTGAGGCTGTCTACTGGAGCCTCGCCGTCGTCTACGCCATCGCCACAGTCAACTTTTATCGCCGCCTGCCGCGCCGAAGCACCGGGAGGCTCGCCATCCTTACTGGGTTCGTGATCTGGGCCTTCTTCTTCTTCCTTCACCCATTCATCGTCACCTACAGAACCTACGCCGACATCGCATCGCACATCTGGAACATGCAGAAATCGCTCATCTCCATCGGAATGATTCTGGTCATGCTGGAGGAGCAGGTCTCCTGCAACAACTGGCTCGCCCACCACGACGAACTCACTGGCCTTCCAAACCGTCGCTCCTTTGAAGACCGGCTCGCCGCGGCTCTTGATCGCTGCCGACGCGAGAACACCTCACTTGCTCTCTTCATGCTCGATCTCGATGGCTTCAAGCAGATCAACGATACATTCGGCCATCAGGCTGGCGACCAACTCCTGCGCCACGTCGCTGATACGCTGCGTGAGCGCATCGAAGGCTTCGATACACTTGCTCGCCTTGGAGGCGACGAGTTCACGCTGCTGACATCCTGCGATCCCGGACGCTCCCATTCCGTGGAGCAGCTGCGCGACGCCATCCGAGAGGCCACCGAAGAGCCGCTAATTCTCGATGGCCAGCATCTTGCCGTCTCCGCCTCTGTCGGTATCGCCGTCTATCCCGACGACGCGGACGATGCCACCCGTCTGCTTCGTATCGCCGACCTCCGGATGTACTCTGTCAAGCAGGCCCGCACGCCGCTCCGCCACATCAGGCTCGACAGCGTTCCCTCGCTCACCGCCAGCGGGCGCTTCCGCCGTCCCTCGGTCGGCAGCCTCCAGCCGGGCGCATAAGAACCTGGACACACCTCTAGCCCTCGCGCGTCTCAGCCGTTACACTCATCCCACGCACACATAGCCTCATCTCGTAGGAGAGCCACCTCTTTGTCGCGATTTACCGGACTACTCGGACTCATCGTCTTTCTAGCTCTCGCCTACGCCTTCTCCACCAACCGCCGAGCCATCCGTTGGCGCACAGTAGTTTGGGGTCTCGGCCTCCAGATCCTCTTCGCCATCATCGTTCTCAAATCCACCATTGGCCAGCGCATCTTCATCACCGCCGGTGACGGCATCAACAAGCTCCTCTCCCACTCCGTAGCTGGATCCTCCATGGTCTTCGGCTATCTCGGCGGAACCGATTCCACGCTGACAGTCTTCGCCTTCAAGGTTCTGCCCACCATCATCTTCATCTCGGCCTTCTTCGCCGTTCTCTATTACATCGGCTTCATGCAGCTCGTCATCCGCGCCTTCGCTTGGATCATGCAGAAGACCATGGGCATCTCCGGTGCCGAGTCGACCAACGTCGCGGCCAGTATCTTCATGGGACAGACTGAGGCTCCTCTCACCATCCGCCCTTTTCTCGAAGGATTGACTTACTCCGAGCTGATGACCATCATGACCTCCGGCATGGCCCACGTCTCCGGTGGAATCATGGCGGCTTACATCGCCTACGGCATCCATGCCTCAGACCTGCTCGCCGCAGTCATCATGACCGCACCCGGAACTATCCTCATTTCGAAGATGCTGGTCCCCGAGACCGAAGTGCCCGCTACGGCTGGCATCGTCAAGATGCCTCCCACCGAAGAGCACAAGAATGAGAACCTGATCGGCGCCATCGCACGCGGCACTATCGATGGCGGCTCACTCGCCTTCAACGTCGCTATCATGCTCATCAGTTTCCTCGCACTGGTCAGCCTCGCTAACGGCATACTCGGCGGAATCCACAACGGTCTCGCGCCGCACAACATTCCATTCCCGTCCAGCCTCAACGCCATCCTCGGCTTCTTCTTCGCGCCCGTCGCCTGGCTTATTGGAATCCCGTGGCACGAAGCAAGGCTCGTTGGCGATCTCCTGGGAACCCGTACCGTCCTTAACGAGCTGGTCGCCTACACCAACCTCGGCGCACAGAAGTCCATCCTCTCCCCACGCAGCTTCACGATCACTACCTTCGCCCTCTGCGGCTTCGCGAACCTCAGTTCCATCGGTATCCAGATTGGAGGCATCGGAGCACTCGTTCCCAACCGCCGCAACGACCTGGCCAGGCTAGGGCTGCGCGCCATGCTCGCCGGAACGATGGCTAACCTCATGTCTGCCAGCATCGTCTCCATGCTCATCCGCTAAGTAAAAAGGTTGGCCGCATCAGCGGCCAACTTCCACACATCAAGCGCTGTGTCGTCTTACGCCCGGTTCCACGGCAGCTTTCCCAGTACCGAAGCCATCATGCAGATGTCGCTCACCCCGGCAAACACCAGCCCGACCCCGACAAGTCCCGTCCCGATCAGCCAGAGCCTGGACACAGTCAACCCCAACGCCAGCGTTATCACTACCAGCGCCCCCGCAGCAATCCTCACCTGCCGCTCCATCGCCCACGGCTGACGGCACTCCTTCACCACTGGCAACCCCTTGATCTTCCACCGAACCATCCCACCATCGAGAACCATTAATTCCGAAAATCCCTTAGTAGCTAGCCGCTGCCTCGCACGTTCCGCACGCACACCACCCTTGCACACCAGCACCAACGCCTGCTCACGGGGCCATAGCTCCGCGAGCGCCTCTACATCGCCCAGAGGAGCCAGCCGCGCTCCCTCATTATGTCCCGATGCAAACTCCACATACTCCCGCACATCCACAATCACCGCTCCCGCGGGAATCTCTCGCACCTTCATCCGCTGAATCCATTCCTTCTCAAATTTCGCCTCACGACTACTTGACTATATCACCATACAGCAATATAGTGAGGATAAAGTATGGCCACGACCTCCATGACGGAAGCCACTCTCGAGATCGTCTCGCGCCGCTTCCGCACCCTCGGCGAACCGTTCCGCCTCCGGCTCCTCCAACAACTCGAACAGGGAGAACGCACCGTCGGCGAACTCGTTGACTCGCTCGAAGCCTCGCAGTCAAACGTTTCCAAGCATCTCCAGCTTCTTTATGACGCTGGTCTTGTCACCCGCCGGCGTGATGGAAACTCCATCTTCTACTCCATAGGTGATCCCATCGTCTTCGAACTCTGCCGCCTCGTCTGCCGCAGCGAAGCCG
>Ga0163162_10002966_pt1 | contig 16195 bp, 15 predicted proteins | sample S55metaG_FD_115310 | JGI IMG/M metagenome (GOLD analysis project Ga0163162, IMG submission 115310) | Switchgrass rhizosphere microbial communities from Kellogg Biological Station, Michigan, USA - S5-5 metaG | ecosystem: Host-associated > Plants > Roots > Rhizosphere > Soil | place: USA...
AACAAAACAGTTGCTAAGCCATTACGGCAACCATATTAAACAGATTTTCGCCAAGGTTAATATTTCCGCGGATCTCTGATGATTCTAATGCAGTTTGCGGATCAATGCCTTTGGTAAATACTTTCCAGGCAATATCGGGAGATAATGTAACTATTGTATCCGGGATTGAACCTGCATTTTTGGTGAGTATCCAGCCATCGGCCATCTTAAGCAGGTGCCAGTTTCCGCCTGCTTCACCCGTTACCCTAATTTGAACAAGAGCCCCGGTATTAGCTATCACTGTGCGGTACGCATGTGGCAGTCCACACATAAAAGTATCTATGCAGGGATAAAACAATTCGGCAGTGATAATGCCTTGTTTACCTACCGCTTCGCGGATTTGTTGCTGATGATGGAACTTTTCGGTGTATTCCCTGGCGATATGAAACCAGTTAACGGAGTGCTCCTCTCCTGCCCAGGCCACGGAAAAGGGCGCAGGTGCAAACAGGTCTGCCTTCGCCATAATTTCGCTGTATTGCTTGCCTGTTGTTTCCAATAATTCGGTAAGTAACTGCGGACTCATACGCCTCATGGCTTTTACCCAGCTGGCATTTAACCCGTTCAGAAAATAGACTAAATCGCTGTAACTGTTGATGGGATTGGACGGAGGATCGCCCGCGAATTGATGAGATGAGGATATGGTGCGTATGTTACCATCAAGCAAATGAGCGGCAATATCTTTTACCGTCCAAAGTTTTGCTAATGTAGGTTTATTCCAGTCATCGGCCGATAGAGATTTGAGTAGCTCTATCAGCTTTTGATCTAAAATGGGGAACAGGTGAACTGTTTTAATAGGGACTTCCTGTTCCGCCATTTGATATTTTAATGAGTAATAGAATCTATTATTCAGCAGGGTGAACAATCACCTTCCACTTAATTTCGGCACCGGCTTTTGAAAGCGTAGCAGCAACCGAGCAATATTTGTTAATAGACAATTCGGCAGCGCGCACAGCTTTATCTTCGTCAACGTTTCCGTAGATATGAAATTCAATATCCACATCTTCCCATAATGAAGGTTCTTTACCGGCTTCACGTTCGCCGTTAACCACCATTTTGTAATCTGTAATGTCCTGGCGTTGTTTTTTCAGGATGCTGATCACATCAATTGCCGAGCAGCCGGCCAGGCCCATTAAAAGCATCTGCATTGGGCGGATCCCAAAATCCTCGCCACCACTTTCCGGACTGCTGTCCATTTTTACGGTGTGTCCATTGGCGTCAACAGCTTCAAAGCCAAAATCGCCATGTACACGTTTTAAATTAATCTGAGCCATATTATCAGGTATTATTGTGCTAAGTTATACAATTAAGCGCTTATGCTAAAACGCGCTACTGTTGTTTAATGAGTTTTTAGTAAAAATGACCTATGCCATATATTTTCTGTCTTTAACCGGTATTACCAGCTTTAAACCTGACCAAACTTCATCAACCGCACAAACCTTAATATCAACCAGGCCAATTTGCAGGGCAAAGTTCCTGATCAGGTCCTCCGCAATATCAGTAACTACTTTTGATGCTTTTTTTGGCCAGGAGACCCAGATCATGCCATCCTGTTTTATTTGTTTCATGAGTTCGGGTAGCTTAACCCGATATTCATCAGCACTTTTGCTAAAGAAATGGATCACATCATTTTCAGGCGAAACATCGTCGGTAAAATAAACATCGGGCGGCAGATCGGTAAACAGGTCAAGATAATGATCTGGTGCATTGATCAGCATAACTTTAGCCCCTGCCTTTATGCCGAGCTTTTTTGCCAATGGTGTGCCTGAATAGCCGGCCATTACAAAATACCTTTTAAGTGATGCAACATATGGTCAACATAGTCGGCAGCGAGCCACTCAACGGTTTGCAGGTTAGGTTCCTGTTTACTGTTATCGCAACGTACACCTAACCTGTTGGGAGGATAGTTTGTTAAAACCCTTACAATTTGCAGGTTTAATAGCGCCCAAAGCTCAATTAGTTCATTAATCTCAGCATCCTGGTAATGCGCGGCAGCAACCCATTCCACCTGCTCATAGGTAAGCCTGAAGTTTTCTTCATAGGTGCAGCGTACAAAACGCTGCAAATTAATCTGCGCGCTGTCAATTAAATGCCCGATCACCTCTTTCTTTGACCATTTGGCGGGAGAGGCTTTATAAGTCCAGTCAATATCATGGCCTTTCAGTTTCCTTACGTTATCTATAATTCCAGTGAGTTTGTTGGTTACCTCGTTCATTTATCAGTAGTATAAAAATATCAGCATTTCATATTAAACAGCAAAAGCACTAACTTCAAAGCCTTAAACATTACTATGGCGCTTAACTATATCTGGATAGCTTTTTTTGTAATTGCATTTGTAGTTTCACTCATAAAATTAGTTTTTTTTGGCGATACCGAAGCTTTCAAATTATTGGTTGAAGGATTATTTAATTCGTCAAAATCATCGGTAATGGATATCGCTTTACCATTAGCCGGGAACATGGCATTCTGGCTGGGCATTTTGAATATCGGCGAAAAGGCTGGGGCTATTAACTTTTTATCGCGGATAGTAGGGCCATTCTTCAGCCGCCTGTTTCCCGGTGTTCCTATAGACCCCCCAGCTACGGGGCAGATGATGATGAATTTTTCGGCTAATTTAATGGGGCGTGATAATGCCGCGACACCACTTGGCTTAAAAGCCATGGATAGTTTGCAGGAGCTTAATCCTGATAAAGAAACTGCATCAAATGCCCAAATCATGTTCTTGGTGCTGCATACATCCGGCTTGCAACTGCTACCTGTTACTATTATTGCCCAAAGGGCCATTCTCAACTCAAAAGATCCTGCCGAGGTATTTTTACCCTGTATTATCGCCACATATGTAGCTACTGTAGTGGGACTTATAGCTGTAGCAATCAAGCAAAAGATCAACCTTTTTGACAGGGTGGTTATTGGCTGGCTTGGTGGTGTTACCACTTTTATCGGCCTGGTTGTTTGGTTTTTCACCACTCAATTAACAAAAACGCAAATAGGTACGGTATCCTCAGTTATCAGCAATTTATTGGTCTTTACAATTCCAATTGTTTTTATTATTGGCGGACTTGTAAAAAAGGTAAATGTATTTGAAGTTTTTGTAGAAGGTGCTAAAGGCGGCTTTGAAACATCTGTTAAAATAATCCCATACCTGGTAGCTATGTTAGTAGGCATAAGCGTTTTCAGAAGTTGCGGCGCGCTTGATTATATGAACGAAGGATTGCGCTGGATCTGCGCTCAATTTAGTTTAGATACCCGTTTTGTTGATGCAATGCCGGTAGCTTACCTTAAACCCCTTAGTGGCTCAGGATCTAAAGCTATGATGATTAGCGTGATGCAAACTTTCGGGGTTGATAAATTTGCCGGACGGCTCGCTGGGATCTTCAACGGTTCGGCCGATACAACTTTTTATATTGTGGCTTTATATTTTGGTTCGGTAGGCATTAAAAAATCCCGCTATGCTATCCCAGCCGGGCTTATAGCCGATCTGGCAGGTGTTATTGCTGCTATATTCATCGCCTATTTATTCTTCGGACATCAGCCGTAAATACAGCAAAAAAGGGAGCGGCTTTCATTCATCAATTTAATTAGTATTTTTATCGCACCCTTTATAAACTAATGACACAAACTTATCTTAAGGAAAAGCAGCACAAGAAAAAGCGCGCTATGAAAGGTGTATATGCCATAATTATCATAGGCATTGCATTTGTTTTTATCATGATAAAATTTGCCACATCTGGCGGCGTTTCAGAAGTATTATCGTTTAGTAAAATGCCCAATGCCGATGATGCTTACAAAATTGCAACGGAATTTGTAACGCCAACCATCCGTGACGGAAACATCTCCTTTCCCGACGATAAATACCAGTTTGGCAAAAAAGCCGACTCTGTTTTTATCATCAAATCGTATGTGCTTTCAAAGGGCAGCAGAGGCGAAACAAACCGTACAAATTTTGAAGTGATCCTGAAATATAATGGTGGCCCCAAATTCCTGAAAAAGAACTGGGACCTTGTTGATATTAACGAAACTTCTGAATAAATAAGTCAGAAGTATTGAGTCGGAAGTCAAGAGTCGGATTTCTCGCCTTTCTAAGCTTAGCACTTATGACTTTAGACTAAAGACTAATAACAACACATTACTATAATCCTTATGGAAGAAACAGGAATTGAGCTGATAGAAAGTGCTACTGCACTGATAGGGCGCACCCAATATCAAACAGTAGTTAACAGCGGCGGCCACGGTTTAATAACCGACGAACCCCTAAAAGCCGACGGCAGCGATACCGGCATGAACCCATTTAGTTTATTACTGGCCAGCCTTGCAAGCTGTACTGTAATTACCCTGCGCATGTACATCAATCGTAAAATGTGGCCGATAGAAGAAATAAAAGCCGATGTTGAGATGTTCAAGACTTTAGGCGGAACACGTATTGAAACTAAACTTAGCTTTAAAGGAGAAGTAAATGACGAACAGCGGGACCGCTTACTTAAAATAGCCAATGCCTGCCCGGTTCATAAAATATTGATCGGCAATATTGATATTAATACAAACATCAGCGCATAAAAAAGCCCGCACGGCCAAAAGCTATGCGAGCTAAATCACTCTAAAACAATCACCTCTTAAAAAAGAAGTATTTATAAATAAATAAACAGGAAGGTAATTACCTGGCTATTAAATTATTTGTAAGTACAAATGTACCCATAAATAACAGGCATAGTGGCCGATAGCCCATTCATTTGACGGCTAACTGACAGTACAGGCTATTTATACCTTCAGATGACTTTAGTACATTAAGCCCTTAATAAAAATATCAAGCAGGAGCAGTTTCTTGGTGTGGATCTCTTCCAAATGTTCCTTACGGGGGAAGTTGGTTTTCTTTTGGGATATGGCCCCTACTCTGATTCCATGCAGAGCATCCATCAATACATCAACAATCTCTTCAGGGTTTTCTACAGGCTTAATTGCCCCTCTTTCAACTTCGGTTTTAATGGCGCTACTCAGCAGGCTCAATTCGGCGCTGTGTACTTCGCCAACTATCTGCCAAATGGTTTCTGGGAGGTTTTGCTCGTTAAGCCTGAAAAAATCAAAGAAATTATAATTATTAACGATGAATTCGTGATGGGTGTTTACCTGGAAAGTAAAGGCTTCCTTTAAATTGGTAAAAGTATTTAACCGGCTTTCAAGCGTTTTAAGATAATCGGTAGCAAGCTTGCGCATCACAGCAATATACAGCTGGCTTTTATCCGGAAAATAATAGTAAAGCAGGGCCTTTGACATGGAGAGGTCGCCGGCTATTTCATTCATGGTAGTTTTTGAATAGCCATAATGCAAAAAGCGTTGATGCGAGGCCTCTAAAATTTTCTCTCTTTTAATATCCTGCTGGTCATTCACTGCTGCCATGTGGGTCCTTAAGTTTTATTTAAACAGGTAAATAAAAAGTCAACACAATCGATTTCCTGACTTTTTTAACAAAACTATCAAAAATTCATTAAACATATATAACAACATCCCTTACAGCGGCATTTGCTAAAACAATTTTACATTCCAACTATTTTACTGTAGAAAAACATTTGCCTTTACTATGAATATAGAAAACAGCTTACCACCCGACCTGCTCGAATTTTCACAGCGGATCCCGTCCTTTGCATGGAATCTGATCATTGCGCTGGTAGCTGTACTTGTCGGTCTTATTATAAAATTCATAATAACCCGGCTTTTTAAATTGTATGCAAAGAAAGCAGATACCTCCTACTCTATACTAAGATCGATATTGGTTAACCTGGGGCCGGCGGTCGCTTATTTCATTCCGCTGTTTCTGTTTAATATACTATCTCCATTAATGAGAATGAACCCGGTTTATTTTAAACCTATTGATAAAATCTTTGAGATCTTACTAACCATATCTTTCGCAGGCTTGCTGGTGCGTTCTGTGCGGATCCTGGAAGATTATATTTATCACACTTACGATCTTAACAAAGTAGACAACCTGAAAGAGCGTAAAGTGCGAACGCAAATCCAGTTTATCCGTAAGATCATTGTGGTAACCATCATCTTTTTAACTATTGCTATCATATTGCTCAGTTTTGAAAGTATGCGCAAGATAGGCACCGGTTTACTTACCGGCGTAGGTATAGGCGGTATCATAGTTGGTTTTGCAGCGCAGAGCTCGCTGGGCAACTTACTGGCAGGGTTCCAGATTGCATTTACGCAACCGATCCGTATAGATGATGTACTCGTTGTAGAGGGTGAATGGGGTCGCGTGGAAGAGATCACCCTAACTTATGTGGTACTAAAAATCTGGGATGAACGGAGGCTGATACTCCCTATTAATTATTTTATCCAAAAACCTTTCCAAAACTGGACGCGGACATCAGCCGACATCCTCGGCACCGTGTTTTTATATATGGATCATACGGTCCCCATTGATGCCATTCGCGAAGAATTTGAACGGCTGATAGTTAAATCAAACCTTTGGGACAAACGGGTTAAAGTAGTACAGGTAACTGATGTAAGAGAACACACCATAGAGATCAGGGTACTGATGAGCTCCAGCACGTCATCAAATGCCTTCGACCTGCGTTGCTATATCCGCGAAAACCTGATCACCTTTATTCAAAAGAATTTTCCGGGCAGCCTGCCGCGTTCACGTAATGAGATCAGCAACCTGGGCGAGCTTGAAAAGTATGTTCAGCCAGCCACCGGAGCTTAAGTCAGCTTACTTAAGCTAATGCCTGCCCCAATTACCAAAGCATCTTCAGCGGCACCTATCAATGGGTCGGCAATATGGTTTGCTTTAACTATGCTTTTGCGCAAATAATAGCTTCCATATGTAGCGGCTATCGCTGCTGTCCCTCCTATTAATGCTCCCGTTAACGTCTTACCCCCGACAGCCTTGTAAATACTTGCCCCAGCCAAAGCTCCCGACAAACATCTGCCTGCTACACCAGCTGGTTCTGTACGATTGGGGGTTGAGGGCAATTTATCTGCAATAAGTTCGGTAACAGATAAAACCTTCAAAACAGCTGCCACCGTTGTTGACTGCATGAACCTTAAGGGCGATTTCTCCAATTTTTTTGAAGGATGATTGCTCAATATGTGAGTAGTTATAACTGGGGCTGATAAGGTACGCATCCCCGCTAATGCGCCGAGGCTTATCACCTGCCAAACTGGGTTTAATGGTTTAAGTTTCATTCTGCTTTAAAACATATACTTAAATAACCCAAAATGGCCAATTATGTTTCTGATTAAAAATCTATAAGTACAAAAACGGCCGTACTTTATGTAGTACGGCCGTTTTTATAAACATTGGTTTTATTTTAAACTGCTTCTGTTTCTAATACCTCAACATGTTTAGTTTCCACCGATTTTTTGCCGAACAACCTTGCTTTAAGATTATAGCGGATCAGGTATAAACATGGCACAAGGATCAATGTAATAATGGTAGCGAAGCCTAAACCAAAGATCATTGTCCAGGCCAATGGGCCCCAGAAAGCCACGTTATCACCACCAAAGTGGATATGTGGTTCAAAACGGGTAAACAAGCCTACGAAATCAATATTGAAACCAACTGCCAGCGGTATCAAACCTAAAATAGCGGCGGTTGCTGTAAGCAATACCGGTGTCATACGGGTATGACCGGCCTCAACTACAGCGTCATGGATGCTAACGCCTTGCTCAAGCAGCATATCGGTAAACTCAACCAGTAGGATCCCGTTACGAACAACCACACCAGCGAGTGCAATGATACCAATACCAGTCATTACTATAGACATGGTCATGCCGAATATGGTAACGCCCAGCAACACACCAATTATACTAAAGAGGATCTCGCTAATAATAATAAGCGTTTTGCCGATAGAGTTAAACTGGATCATTAAAATAACGAGAATAAGCCCGAATGACACACCAAGCGCAGAAAGCAGGAAGGTCATTGCTTCCATTTGGTCTTCCTGACCACCACCCTGGCGAATGATCACATTATCCGGTTTCTTAAAGTTGTTTATTGCTTTCAGGATATTAGCATTAACCTCATTGGGGTTATTAGGTTTAATAACATTTGACCCAAGTGTTAATACCCTGCGCTGTTGTTTACGTTTGATATTACTATAAGTATTGGTATAGCGTACATCGGTAAAAGCCGAAATTGGCACTTGGCGTATAGCACCACCGGTAGCAAGGTCACGATAAGTGATCTTCATATTCTTGAGCTCATCTATATTACTGCGCTGATTTTCCTGTGCCCTTACCATGATCTTGTAATCATCCTCACGGGTGTTACGGAAATCGGCAGCTTTCCAGCCAAATATGGCGGTGAACAGATTTTGTGTTACCTGTCCGGACGAAATACCTTCACGGTTGGCACGTTCCCGGTCAATATCAAAAACAATTTCAGGCTTATCACTTTGAACGTCGGCAATAAGGTTTTCAATACCCGCAATATTTTGTTTTGCCAGGTAACTCTTTAATCGGTTACCCGTCGCTACAAGTGTGTCAATGTTATCGCCGGCAATTTCGATACTGATATCCTTTTGTACCGGCGGACCGCTGTTTTCCTGTGCCACTGCTATTTTTGCACCAGGGATCCCCTGAACTGCCGCGCGGATATTAGCCAATACCTTTTTAGTATCCTTACCATTACGCTTGCCAAACTCTACAAACGCCACGGTAACCTTGCCCTTGTTTTCATAATCGCCCTGATCTTCATCGGTAGGGTCGGTTACACCTTTGGTTACGTTTGATATTACCGATGATACGATATCCTTATCCGGTTCAACAACCTGGGCAACACGTTTTTCTATCTGCCTGGTAACTTCATTAGTATAACCCTGGTCGGTACCTATTGGCAGAGTAATATATACATAGGCAAAGTTAGGGTCGCCCGATGGGAAAAACTCAGGCGTTTTGCCACGTACAGCCATCAGGAAAATAGCAAAAACGAACAAGGCAACGGTTCCAACTAAAACCTTAACCGGACGGTGTACCGCGCGCTCAAGCCATTTTGCGTACCAGTTTTGAAATTTAGGCCAGGCATTTTTCTGAAACCTATCAATAACCCGCAACAGAAAGAAGTGGTTGATCAGGTATAACACCATGATGAGCACAATCAGGTTACCAACGCCAACATTCATCAGGTAACCAATAACTGCAGCTATCGCCAAAAATATCATAGCCCTTTTTGTTGGCCTGTCAAACTTAGGATTATCATGTTCGCCGTCATGATGAGGCCTCATAAAATCAACCGCAAATACCGGGTTAAAGATATATGCCACCACTAATGATGCCAGTAATGTAATGATCAGCGTTATAGGCAAAAAGAACATGAAATGCCCTATCAAACTATTCCAAAATGCCAGAGGTATAAAGGGGGCCAAAGTGGTCATGGTACCTGAAAACACAGGCAAAAACACTTCGCCAGCGGCCATTTTCGCTGCTTCCTTGATCGGAACCTTACCATTAGCGAAAATACGGTGCGTATTTTCTATAACTACAATAGCATCATCCACCACAATACCCAGCGCCAGCAGGAACGAGAACAACACGATCATATTTAAGGTAAACCCAATTGCAGGCATCACCAAAAAGGCTATAAAACATGATAACGGTACTGACAATGCCACGAAAATGGCGTTGGTTGTACCCATGAAAAACATCAGGATAACAGTAACTAAAAGGAAACCGATAACGATGGTATTGATCAGGTCATTAAGCGTAGTACGCGTTTTGTCTGATTGATCGCCGGTCACAACAATGTCCAACCCTTTAGGGAAAACTGTTTTTTGCTTTAAATTTATCAGCTCGTTGATCTTGTCCGACGCCTCGATCAGGTTCTCTCCCGCCCTTTTACTTACGTTAAGTGTAATTACATTCTTGAAGTTAGGGTTATCATTGGTTTTTAACCTCGCATAACTTTCCTGCTCCAGGAACGAGTCTTTTACCTCAGCTATATCCCGTAAATAAACAGCCTGTCCTTTAGGGTTACGAATAGCCATGGCGGCTACTTCATCAGCATTTTTAAAATCCTGCTTAATATCTATAGCCCTACGCACACCGTCGGTTTTTACTGTACCAGCCGAAGAAAGGATATTTTCATTACCAATGGCATTGGTGATATCAGTAAAGCTGATCTGCGCGGCAGTCATTTTATTCAGGTCAACATTCACCTGGATTTCGGGCGTTAAAGCACCTACTTCATCTACTTTTGAAATTTCACGGTAACCCTCAATTTCATCCTTCAAGATATCAGCATATTCCTTCAGTTTCTTAAGATCATAATTACCCGAAATATTGATATACAAAATAGGCAAATCGGCAACGTTAATATCCGAGATAACAGGCTCTTTAAGGTTGTTATCATTTTGGGGCAAATCCTGTTTCGCTTTATCAACCGCATCTTTTACATCAATTTTAGCATCTTTAATCTTTACATCGGCCTGAAATTCGGCAGTGATGATGGATACGTTTTGTACCGAATTTGAAGTAACCTTCTTCAGTCCTTTTAGCGATTTAAGCTGCTTTTCTATCTGACGCGTTACCAGGTTCTCAATGTTTTGAGGTGACTGCCCGGCATAGGTAGTAGTTATAAAAACCTTTGACTGTGCTATATCCGGGAAATTTTCCTTAGGCAGGTTATTATAGCTAACAAGGCCAAGCGCAGTGATCAGGAACATTAGCACATAAATGGCTGTTTTGTTATCAATGGCCCAGCTTGAAGGGCCAAATTCTTTTTTTACATCTTTCATAATGAACAGATCAATTGATTAATAACTAATTGGCCGACTGAACAACTTTGATCTTATCGCCATCCTCTATTTCAGTAGCGCCTTCAACAACCAGCTGGTCGCCGGCCTTTAGGCCTGATAAGATCTCAGTTTGGCCGCCATAAGTAACACCCGATTTAACATTTACCTGTTTGGCTATACCATTCTGGTTAACAAAAACATGGTCGCCGTTCTCTGACTTCTGGATAGCTTTAACCGGTACAGATATGGTATGGCTTTTTGAATAATCGGCTATTTTTAAAATAGCGGTCATGTTAGGGCGAAGTGTGCTGCGTACCGGCAACTTGATCTCCACACCAAAACTGCGTGATGTAGGGTCGATTGCTTTGGCTGCAAAGGTCACCTTGGTAACTAATGAATCGTTAGCATCCGGGATCAATATTTTAACATCATTACCGGTGTTCACGCTGCTTGCATATGACTCAGGAACATCGGCCTTAACTTTTAAAACATCAGCATTGACTATGCGAATACCCGTTTGACCAGGTGCGGCACCCTGACCCAGTTTCAAGTCCATTTGATCTACAGTGCCGTTAATTGGTGATATGATGCGATATAAAGCCGATTGCTTTTTCAGTGATGCTAAAGCTTTTTGGCTGCTTTGTAAAGTGGTTTGAGCCTGCAGGTATTGTACTTCGGTGCCAATTTTCTGATCCCAAAGATTTTTCTGACGATCAAATAACTGTTGATTTAAGCTTACCTGTGCTTCGCTTTGTGCAATATTTTGCTGCATAACGCTATTATCCAGTTGTGCTAATACCTGGCCTTTACTCACATGCTGACCGGGTTTTACATAAATAGCGGTAATAATTGCCTGCGCCTGCGGATAGGCGGTAACGTTATCCTGCGCATCTATCTTACCCTGTATTTGTACATAATTGGTGAAGCTGCCGGTCTTAACTTCAGTAACACTTACGTCAGTACTTTTGGCCGAATCGGTAGTACCTATCTCCGCTTGCAGCTTTTCAATTTTTGAATTAATATCCGATTGCTGCTTTTTCAGATCGGCCAGTTCGGCCTTTTTATCTTTGGGTTTACTTGAGCATGCAGCCAGTAAAACCAGGAACGGTATGTATATAAATTTTTTCATTTTCATTGTTATATAGTGAGTTTAGCGTTGTTGTTATTATTTAATTCGTCCGTAAGCTTTATCAAGGTCAACTTTACTAACCAGCGCATCATAAAGGCCTTGTATATATTTGTTATCTGCATCTTCAAGCGATGTTTGAGCCTGGGTAACTTCAATACTTGAGCCTACACCTTGTTGATATTTCACTTTTGATACACGCAGCACTTCCTGGGCAAGCGTCTGGTTTCGTTTTTGGTTATTAAGCGATTGCAAACCATTTACATAGGTAATATGAGCCTGATTAGCCTGGAGTTTCAAACCGTTTTTTGCGTTTTCCAGATCATTCTGCGATTTCACTACAGCAATTTTGTACTGTTTTATTTGATTGGTACGCTGAAGACCGCTAAAAATTGGTACGTTTAAAGTTAACCCTACATAACTTGATGGGAAACTCATTTTATACAGGTTACTAAAATTATTGTTCTGATATGATGAGGTATAAGCCGCATTAGCTTTAAGCGATGGAAGTGAAAGCGATCTTTGACGTTTCAAATCCAATTGCTTCAGGTCTACAGCTGTTTCAGCCAAATTATACTCAATACGGTTATGATAAAATGAGGTATCGGCCGCAAGCTCGGCAGTATTATCATCCAGCCTGATGTCTTCAAGCTTATCTTTCAGGCTAAGCGCATATTCAATAGGCATACCCATCTGAAACTTAAGTACCTGGTAATTTAAGGCTAACAAACGGATGGTATTTTCGCGGCTTGTAACTAAATTATTGTACTGAACAGTGATCCGGTCTACATCAATTTTTTCTACAACGCCTTGTTTATTTTGCTGTACAGTTTCATCCATCTGCTGTTTCAGTTGGGCAATATTTGCATTTAATAGTCTTAATTGCTCGTTACTTACCAAAACCTGGTAATAAGCTTTGGTAACGTTAACATTGGCCTGAATTTTTGAACGAATATGATTTCTGACTGAAAGTTCTTTATATGTTTTTGATGCTTTTAAGCCAACAAGATAGCTACCATCAAACAAGATCTGATCGGCATTAACACCAACGCTCGATTGGTATTTAACACCAAATTGAACAGGAATAAAAGTACCGGCGGGTTGTCCAAAAATTTCTCCGGGCAATAAAGTTGTAGGGATCTTCAGGTAATCCTGGAACGATGCGGTTCCGCTTACCTGGGGCAAACCGATGCCAGTGGTTTCTCTAACTTTATACTCAGCGCTTTTGATATCAAGGTTGGCATTAACTACCGAATCCTGATGCTCATACGCATAATTAACACAGTCCTGAACCGTAAAGTTGTACGTTTGGGTGTTTGGCGCTGCCTCCTGCGCGTAGCCCTTAAAGACTATGGCGCAAAATACAGTTGCCGTGTAAAATAGATATTTCATTATATATGTTGTGGTTGAGTGATTTGATTTCATTTAAGCTGATACAAATTTCATGCTGTTAATGACAACTGTGTGTCAGCATGTTATTCATTATTAATATTCTTATACTCATTAAGCAGTTTGTAGCCTTCAAGTGTACAAATCCCATAATTAAAATGATCTAAAAACTGAACTTGAACCTTCCAGGGGCTAAACTCGGTTACCGGGAATATGGATGTATTAAAGCCCAGCTCCACCTGGTTAACCCGCATCCGTGCCATTATCTTTACGTCAATATCCTTGCGAATGTAACCCTGCCCCATTCCTTTAATTAAAAGTTCTTCCATTTTTTGGATTAATACTTCAGCCTTGAATTTCTGAAAATCCTCCCAGGCTTCCGAATGATATTTTTGCAGATCGTGAATAACAATCGGGTTGATCCTTGAAAAGATCTCTTCCGAGCATTTGGTCATGTTGATCATTTCTTCAATCACATTAGCCGACTTGCTGATGATGTCATTCATCTGCTCCTCATCTTCCTTCAGCTTTTTTGCAGTTAAGGCTACAACCAATTCATTCTTATCTTTAAAAAACTGGTAGATGGTTTTTTTCGACATGCCAAGGTGCCTCGCAATATCATCCATGGTGATACTTTTGATACCTGCAGTTAAAAACAGGTCCTCGGCTCCTTTTATAATTCTTTCTGTTTGACTCATTGACTTTCCGGGTCAAAACTAAGGAAACATTTTTTGAATAAAAAGTTTCCATTCATTTTTACTTTTTCATTACAAATACTTGTTCATTTTTAAAATCAATTTAATTATTGCTTGTTATCCGGTGGTTTATTTACAAAGCTTTTAATCTGCCGATGGCACATCAAAAATGATTACCTTTGCAAAAATTTATTACCCACTCCTTTTTAATATGACGCTTACTTCACTTTCAGCGATCTCGCCTATTGACGGCCGTTATAGAAACACCACTGCCGAACTTGCCGGATACTTTTCAGAATATGCACTTATTAAGTACCGCGTATTTGTTGAGATCGAATATTTTATCGCACTTGTTGAATACCCACTACCTCAGTTACAAGCTTTTGATAAAAATATATCAGAAAAGTTACGCGACATTTACAGGATTTTTTCGGAAGATGACGCTGAAAGTATCAAAGTGATTGAAAAAACGACAAATCATGATGTTAAAGCTGTTGAATATTTCATTAAAAAAGAGTTTGATAAATTAGGCCTGGAGCCATACAAAGAGTTTATCCATTTTGGCCTTACCTCGCAGGATATCAACAACACCGCTATCCCCTATACTTTTAAACTGGCACTAAACAATAGCTATTATCCTGCTATTAATGATCTGATTAGCATCCTGAAAGCTTTTGCTGCCGAATGGGAGAATGTTCCTTTGTTAGCGCATACCCATGGTCAGCCGGCTTCGCCAACCCGTTTAGGCAAAGAGATCCTGGTTTTTGTTGAGCGCTTGGAAGCCCAGTTGGAATTGTTAAAACCTATCCCTAATTCGGCTAAGTTTGGCGGTGCTACGGGTAACTTTAATGCCCATTTTATTGCCTACCCTGATAAAGACTGGAAAGCATTTGGCAATCATTTTGTAAATGAGATCCTGGGATTAAAGCGCTCACAGTTCACCACCCAGATTGAACATTACGATAACTTTGCCGCGCAATGCGATGCATTGAAACGTATTAACAATATCCTGATAGATCTTGACCGCGATATGTGGACCTACATATCGATGAACTATTTCAAGCAAAAGATCAAAGCTGGCGAAATCGGCTCATCGGCCATGCCGCATAAGGTTAACCCTATCGATTTTGAAAATTCGGAAGGTAACCTGGGGATTGCCAATGCTTTATTTGAGCACCTTGCGGCTAAACTGCCAATATCAAGGCTGCAGCGTGACCTGACCGACTCTACCGTGTTAAGGAACATTGGCGTGCCGTTTGCACATACGCTTATCGCCATTAAATCAACAGTAAGAGGCTTAAACAAGCTTTTATTGAATACCGATGCTATCAATGCCGACCTGGAAGCTAACTGGCCGGTGGTTGCTGAAGCTATCCAAACCATATTAAGGCGTGAAGGTTATCCTAACCCTTACGAAGCCCTTAAAGACCTTACACGTACCAACCAACAAATCAACGCCGGCACAATAGCAGAGTTTGTTGATACGTTAAATGTAAATGACGCGATTAAGGAGGAGATTAAAAAGATAACACCTTTAAACTACACGGGAATTTGATTTGATATTTGCCAGTGTGCAAAAAAATCATCCGCATGTCATAACAAAGTAAGGGGTAGCTTTTAATGAAAAAGGTCACTAAATTTGTTAATTAAGATTTTAAAACACGAAACGATGAACATCAACGTATATACCGAATTAACGCCTAACCCGGCAACTATGAAATTCATAGTTAACAAACTGCTGATTAATGGCAGTGTTGACTTTCCTACAAAGGAAAGTGCCGAAAAATCACCCTTCGCAAAGGAACTTTATAAGTTTTCATTTGTAAACGGCGTTTTCTTTGCCAGCAATTTTGTTACCATTACCAAAACTGAAGGCAGCGACTGGGCAGATGTTGAGCCGATAATGAAAGAGTTTGTTAAAGGCGCTATCGAATCAGAATTGAAGATCCAGTTAGAGGAAGAAGCTGAAGTTGGCAATTTTGAAGGTTCTGAAACTGAAGTAAAAATTCAGCAGATTTTGCACGACTACGTTCGTCCGGCTGTTGAGCAGGATGGCGGCGCAATCTCTTACCGCTCATTTAATGAGGGCGTTGTAACTGTTGAGCTTCGCGGTTCATGCAGCGGCTGCCCTTCATCAACCGTAACCCTTAAAGCCGGTATCGAAAACCTGCTTAAACGTATGGTACCTGAAGTTACCGAAGTGGTTTCTGAAGCATTAT
>Ga0163162_10002968_pt1 | contig 16195 bp, 14 predicted proteins | sample S55metaG_FD_115310 | JGI IMG/M metagenome (GOLD analysis project Ga0163162, IMG submission 115310) | Switchgrass rhizosphere microbial communities from Kellogg Biological Station, Michigan, USA - S5-5 metaG | ecosystem: Host-associated > Plants > Roots > Rhizosphere > Soil | place: USA...
CAAGCTTTAAGCAAGCTTGTGGGACTTTATTTATAAGTTGTTGAAGCTGTGTGTCGGTTAGATTTGAAGTGTCGTAAACAGCCTTATCACACTGTTCACAAATCTTGATTTTTGCATCAGTTGTAGTGCTTAATTCATCCCATTGCTTCACGTAAGGACAATAAAGCTTCTTTATAAATGTCCCATCATCTAAGAAAAGTTCATTTGTGATTGGGTTGTATTGCATAGAGATTTTATGAGGGCCTATCAATTGATAAGCCCTGTAATTGTTTCAGTTACCTTTTAATGAGTTATTATCTAAGGATTAATAGTTGTCTCTTTGGAAGCGGAGTCTATCGGCCCTGTCAACACAACAGCACTGTCGGCCTGCTGTACTTGTGTTTTGGGTGCGATATAGTATTTGTATATCAAGCGTCTAATACCTCCTGCCTTATGCCAATACTCTGAACTTTGAAACTTATTTAGCTCCTTAAGATCTATCGATCCAAGTTGTCTTTTCGTAGTGTCGTAGTTTCCGTACTTGTTTTGGTTTACTTCTATCATTTCAGCAATGCAATGGCCATGGATGCCCTTTAGGGAGTCAAAGACCATTTGATCAAGTTTGTCAAAGTCGCCACTAAATTTATTGAGTTCAGTTGTTCCATAGCTCCATGAAAAGTTTTTTATTTTCAAAAGAGTTTGACCAGTGCGACCATGGACTTCTATAATGATGTTCTTAGATGGTGCTTGCTTGCAATTAGAGAAGCTAAGTAAAATTAATAAGAATAATAATGAGCGTTTCATTGTGATAGTCAAGATGCCGAAATAGCTCTCAATCGGCAGGTTAGCGGTTAATTGCAGTGAGCTTACTGTAATGCGAATTTAACAAATACTTAGTTATTGCTAAGTAACATGTGGCTTTTGTTTTTATTCTTTCGTGTTTGATGGCAGGGAACCTCAAATCAGATATCGAAGCCTTTGTAATAAACAAAGTGAAAGAGAAAAGAGAGCAATCAAACTTTTCTCAATCTGAGCTTGCTGTTTTGCTGAATGTATCAAATGGCTTTATCGGTCAAGCTGAAAGCTCGAAGTCGCCAACTAAGTACAACCTAAATCATCTGAATAAGTTAGCCCTGATTTTCAAATGTTCTGTAAAGGACTTCATACCTGACGAGCCTTTTAACAAATAGGAATCTCTTAGGATCCCTATTTGAAATTTAAGCCACAGCTTTCATTTGTTTTCTTTTAATAGCAGCCGGTTTGTATTGGATAACCGTTAGCTTATGCTGCTTATTATTGCTATCCTCTACGGCCTCAAACAACGCTGAACAGTCTGTAATGACGTATTCAGTGTTGACGCAATCTTCTATATTGATTGTCGTATGCTCGGTTGAGGTGAGCTTGTAAAGCAGGCGAACGAACTTTGATGTTACAACGGAGTATTCACATTCGTGCTTGAAAAGCTCAAATCCGAAGTGAATTGAATAGCGCTCTCCATCATTGCATTCAAGTGATAGGTAAAGCAGCGGATTAACAAGTTCATCAATGGTATTGACCATCGTCCCTGGCTTATTGGAGCGACAAAGCGTGCAGCGTAATTCATGTTGATAGATTGTAGATAACAATAGTTTTGAGCCTTTCAATATCTTGAAATATGCCCGTTTGACTGCCTCATTATAAGGTAACGAGGTAAGTTTGGTGGTTGAGTGATGTTTCATGATTAGGTGAGTTAATAGTAAATTGAAAAGGTTATTAAATAGCAAAAGCCTGGTTGATCAAACCAAGCTTTTGCATGTGAGTTGTAAAGGCAGCTTTTCCTTGTTGCCTTTTAATGAGTCAAGTTGCATTAGAGTTTAGCCTTCGCCTTGTTGGTTGGCCCGCTGCTCTATTTCATGCAACCGTGTAACGGGAACGAAATAGCTTGAATCAAGGTATTCTTGATCTTCGAAGGCTTGATAAAGTATGCTTTCTTCTCTGAACCAATCATAGTCCATAAGGTCTTGCACGAAAGGCCATCGGATAAGCACGTAAAGGTCGTCAGTAGATTGGGTAGCGATAAACGCTTTAAGGTTAGTGTCCATGTTGTTAGAATTAGTGAGTATGAATGTATTTAGGGTCTTGATATGCAATTACTGCTTGAAGGAACGTGGGTAAGTCTTCCAGCTTATGAGGATGGTAACAGGCTTCACAAAGGCGAAACTGTTGAAGCTGTTTTACCACTTCGTTTTCAAAGGGGCAATCCTGGAATTGAAGTAGGACTTTGATTTCGTAAAGCGGATCGCAAAGAATGTCGCAACGGAACGTTGCAGTAAGAAAGGCATGAATTGAGAATGGATCAATAGGATCGTGACGATAGTCACGTTCAAAGTAAACGTCTCCAGGAGATAAGAGTTGTTCTTTGATTCGCTTGATGAGTTGATCGTAAGCAAACATCTTGTTGTCAATATCGTCCTTGTGCTTGTTCGGGTGGCTTCTGTAGGATACTCTAAGCCATTTCTTTACGGAGTATCTTTTTTTGCTGTCAATAGGCTTGAGGTTGTTGTTTTCGGATGTTTCGGAGAACTCTTTCATTGATTTGAATAGGTTAAAATGAGTGAAATGATTTGTCGAGAGTGGCTCGAGCTGATAGAATGAGATTGGTTAGGCAGCATTCCTTGTGCGCGCGGATTGCATTCTACGCCTTTTTGCGATGGAAAGTAAATCGAGGCTTGAGGGCTGTATCACAGCGCGTATCAAAGACTTGATTTTACTTTTCCATCGACAGCAGGAGCGGGGGTGTAATCGAAGCTCCCAATCTGGCCGGAACACTCTGTGAATTATTTTTAGATAAGAAACTGCTGATGGGGGAGGGGGAATGCATTTTCAACAAGTACAGAGGCGAAATATATTAGGCGAATATTAATTTGTATAATTGATATTTATAAGGTTAAAGAATTAAATTACATGGGACAATACGACGCATATTTAGTTTGTAAAAATGGGCATGGTGTAAACGAATCATTCTATAGGCATCCTGCGCACAATAAAAACTTTTGCGCTTTATGTGGCGCTCAAACTATTATGGCTTGTCCAAGCTGCGGACATGACATACAGGGCGAATATCATGTCGATGGAGTGATCAGCTTTGGCAGTGTGACGCCAGTCCCGGATATCTGCAATAACTGTGGAAAAGACTTTCCTTGGCGTTCAACAACCAAAAAGATAAAAGAGAGCTTACAAAAAGGTAATAAGGATAGCATATTTCTTCTTGAAACTATTATAGATCGGTTTCACTTAGTTGCGAAACAGCTGAGACAGAGGTATGACGATAGAGAAACCTTCGATGTTAAGGATGAATACGATACTCAAGATTTACTACACGCATTGTTAAGAATCTATTTTGATGATGTTAGAGTTGAAGAATGGAATCCAAGTTATGCTGGCGGCTCGACGAGATCAGATTTTCTATTAAAGGATGAAAAGATTGTTATTGAAGTGAAAAAGACAAGGAATGGTCTAAAGTCAAAGCAACTGGGCGAGCAATTAATAATAGATATATCCAAATATAAAACCCATCCGGATTGTAAGCTGCTCTTATGTTTTGTATATGATCCTGATAGCTATATCTCTAATCCACGAGGTATCGAAAATGACCTCAATAATGGTACTTCGGAAATGAAAGTCAAGGTGAAAATCGTTCCTAAAGGGCATTAGAAAAACATAAGATTGCAAAGATAGCTAAGGGCTTTAATGGATTGAAGCTTGTTACCTTATAAGTGAATGGTTGGCTATGGATTGTGTTATAGGATACAAACAGTTATAAACAAGAAAAGCTGCGCAAAGGCAGCTTTATTGTTGTTCACTCTCATGTACTTTTGGCACTAGCGTATGATTATCAAATAACCAGTGCAGCCGTTCAAATAATAATATTAAGCTATTTTTATTTTCTTTAGCAAGTTTGCGGCTTTCTTCAATGGTTAGAAATAATTTTCGTACTTCTATTACATATTTATTATGTTTTATTAAAAGGTCGTCGTAAGCCTTTTGTAGGCAAGCTTTAGTTTGATTCATGTTTTTAGTATTCGTTTGTAATACCTGAGAATCTTTGAGGAGTGTCATTTAACATTTGGAAGAAATGACTGATGAGGATCTTTGAGGGATGAGTTGTAATGTGCTATTTGTTAGCTTCTTTACTAATGTAAAGATACGAAATTGAGCTTGCTTAGACAAAGAAAAGAAATACTTGCAGGTATCACTATTTCGACCTAACACATTAAAAGGTAACTGAGGCTGTTGGATGGGTTATCACAATTTCAGTAACGCATGAGTACCTTTTAAGTGAATGATTGTTAATATGCTTTATCCATTATTAGCACTGCAAAATCAACCAAGCAAGGCTGCAGTTTAGCAGCCTTGCTTAGCTAATTCAAACTTCTATCTACCTGTATAAAACTAAAAACTTGATAAATTCTGAATTAATAGATTGATTAATTGAGCTTCAATTCAGATTTTTCGTCACCTGTATAAAGCTCAAAAAATCAATTACTTTGATTTGACTTCATCCCGTTTATTCTTGAGAACGTAAACATTGACAGCATTTCTAGTTGTCCTTTGACCATCAAAGTAACGAAGAATATGAGCAGAGGTACTATTGAAGTTCGAGCCAGCTTTTGTATATGCAGATTCGATTAAAGCTTTAACCTTAGTATCTTCGTAAACTGTATGTTCCTCGAACACGGCTTGTACAAATGGCTTTAACCGTGCTATCTCATTATATTTCGTCGCTGCTCTTACGGCCTTTTGGATTTCCTTGTTTTTAAAGCCTGTTTCTTGTAGTTTTTGAAGCCCTAATAGGTTGTGTGCTTTGGCTATTAGCGGGTATTTGAAGATCAGTTCATCCTTGTGCTTCCTTGCCGCTTCAGATAAGAACTTGTAACTACTACCCACTTTGGAAGAGTACTTCTCTAATAGGATGGCAACCTGAGCATGCTTTTCCCTTTTAGTTGTCTTCGCTGCTAATTGAAATAAGTCCTCATCGGCTATTGGGTAATTTTCATCGAGATACACAGCGATGAAGTGCTTTGATACTCCATCGTATGCTGATTTAAGGTTTTGTTGTTGCTGGTAATAACATTTTACGCGTTCTGCATTCAGATCATTGTCAATCATGAAATGGTTTCGTATTCCGTTTGTATAGAAGCCAGCTATAGGGGATTTCTCTACAAAGAATTTCAACGTTTCTTGTACTCCTGGATGATCCGCATTTCTTAACAAGTGAACAATGTGCTCATAAGTGTCTAAGCAGCCATTCAGATAAACTAATTCGTCGGCTTCATTTCTATATTCAATGTTGGGATTGAAATTAGTAATGTGGGTTAGGCTGTTTAAGCCGTTTCTGAATCTGCCCGCTATTTGTATTACTTCGGTGCGTGGGTCTAGAATGCTATGATCAGCAAAGAACACATCTGAGATCATGATAACATCAGGGTTATAATCTAAATTAATATCTACTGCTGAAAAATACCTACTCGTGAATAGGGAATATTTAGGCATGTCTTCTACAGTGAACTCATCTGTGGCATTACTAAGTCCTCTTAGCCAAAGTTTCTTTGCGCTGTCGTATGAGCAAAATGCTTTGCTCTGTTTAACAATGTCTAACGTCTTTGTTAGCGCGTATATCCCTTTTGTTGAGTTGAAGAATATACAAACGTGTTCGCTTTGTAATTCATCCAAAATGCTTTTAACAGCTGCAATAACGTTGTTGGTGCTGATAACCTTCAAAGGCTGGCTAAAATCATAATCCGGTACAATGTCATATCTTTCAAAGTCCTTAAACCGCGGATCGCTATAATTAAGGGTGGTGGCTGAAACGAGGGCTTTGTTTTTGAACTCAAAGAATACTTCTAAAGGTGCAGCGATCTTTCCACGGTATGATACATCTGTGATAATTCTTTCGCACTCGTCATAAAGAAGGAACCAAGATTCCTGTACGGTTAGCCAAATGCTGTCAAGAGCAGGCATCACTTTGTTTATGAAGCCTTCGGGAGTAGTGAGAATTTTTTTGTACTGCACATCGCTGTCGATGTACTCTTCGACGTCTTCGATGTCAATGCCCTTGTGCACTCCGATGATTTTGTCATCGGGATACCGCTTATTGTGCTCTGCGACCTTTCCCTTAATGACTGGCACGTTGGGCAAGATGATTATGCTGTGATGCTTTGCAAAGCGTATTTCAAACGTTGTTATACCGCAGCCCGTAATTTCCTTGTGAACAATGCTGTTAGTTGGTATGCCTTTGGATTTGAAAGGTTCGATATCGCTGATGTATGTATCTTTGGGTAAATTAATCGTGTTTGATTTCATGAGACAATAAAATTTCAGTCAGTGCTGTACAGCGCTGTTACATAGGTTAAAAAAAAGTTGATTTAAGAACCCGGCAACGGACTTGCTGCCGGGTAGGAGTCATTGATTAGGCTTGTTCAGCTTCTTCTATCAAATCATCGTAAGTAAAGTTTATGACAAACTTGTTATCATAAAGGTCTTCAAGGAACTGCTCTATGTTACCTATCAATACAACTTTGGCCCCATCTGGGTTACCATTTCTGTTGAAGTTTTGGAACTTATAACGGTTGCGACCTTTATCAGTCCTTACTTTACGTGTCACAATAATTCTGTGACGTGCATTTGCAAGGCTAAACATTGCTGACATTTCACTGACGTCATCTTCTCGACCGTCATCATTAAAATCTAACAACACTTTCGGTGTGATGTAGGGTGTGCAGCCATCTTTTCCTAAGAACTGACGTGCTGTGAGTTCTTTAATTTGTAACGTTGGAGAGTGTTTAACTCTCCTTTCTTTCCATTTGTTCATGGTCTTTTAGTTCATCAATCTGTTTTGGATGTCGATGATTGAATGCCTTTTGTAACTCGACATCACCAGCATATTTCCGTTAGTAATTAATTTTGTCGCTGATGACGATACAAAAGTGTGAACGTGTGACGACTCATAAGGAAATAGAGAAAGTGAACTTTGAATGTGTTTTATTTCCCTGTAAGCGAGGGGTTTAGTTTTTTAAGCCGTTGCCATAATATAGATCGAATGTAATCTTTAGGCTCAGAACCGATTGAAGATTCGTTAACGTAACCAAACAGCACGAGTACCTCAAAATAAAACTTAAGTAAATTGTCAGAGAACCAAACATTGGGGTCTGGTTTGATATTGGATTCGGTGATGATGAACTTGTGAGCATTCAAACAGAAATCAGCCTTTTGTTCGTTAATCTTAGGCGATGGTTCTATGAATGCTTTAGAAGCTAATTCTAACTTTTCAATAGTTACCTTATAATCACCATTTGATTTATCAATCAACATATCTTCGGCTATTAGGCCGAATAAACTTACTAAGTAGCTTTTGTTTTCGATAGTTTTGATAATATCGTTTGATATCCAGTTGATCAGGGCTGGGTCGTGGATCTTAACTGAATCAAAAGGGGTAGCTATCGAAAGGCTCTTGAATTTGTCAGCTTTAGTTTGCTTTACAAGCAGAATAAGTGACGCAAGTTCTTTTACTCTAAGTGTACGTTTGTAGTTTTCCTCTAATTCGTCTACAATCGCATTGATTTGCTGATACTTTAACAAGAAAAGTAAAAGAAGATCATCGTAAAGTGCGGTTAAATCATACCTCTCACAGATTGTTATAAAGCCATTTTCTATCCTTAATATATCCTCCTTTGTTTGCCACCAATCAATTGCTATTAGGTAACCGTGTGGGTTGGCTTCCTGCATTTGTTCAGGAGTTCCAGGCCATGAAAAGTATTTACCTATGCGCTGATAATTTGGTTGTGGATCGAAGTATAACATGACTTTTTAAAAGGTACGAAGGTAAAAAAAGCAGGATAGTTAAACCATCCTGCTTATACAGTTTACATATCAAACATCTTGTTTTCCCATGTTTCAATCACTCCCTTTTCAAACTCATCAAGATAAGTTTGGGTTTGCTCCTGCGTGGCATGGCCTAATGCTTCGGTAATGTACGCCGTATTTGCTCCCGAACGCTTTAAACCTGTTGCGTAAGTATGCCTTAAAACGTTTGTACTTAGTTTTAATTCGGGCTCGTCAATCATCTTAGCCAATTTTTTGAGGTTGTCATTTACAGCCTTTAATGCGCTTTTTCGTCTTGTATAACGTTGTTTAGAAGTAATGTGAATGGCGGGGTCTATGATTGGAAACACATAACCCTCTTGAATATCATAGCTTGCTTTAAAGTAATCAAGAATAGGTTTGTTGTAATTGTTGATAGGTATCTCAAACTTACCACGGGTTTTGTTACGGGTATAGTATATATGCGTGTTCGATATAGCTTTCCATTTCAGATTAGCAATGTCACCGAAGTTCATGCCCCGGCAATAGTAGCTAAATAATGCAATCTGTTGTGCGAAATGTACTGCTGTGCCAGGCTCAAGTACCAATGCTTTAAGTTTACTAAACTTATCCAGCGCCATCGCTTTCTTTCTGGTTTTATGATCGAGCCGTTTGTTTATACTGTATTTCTTTTCTCCAAAAGGATAGTCCTCCTTGTTAAACAGCTTATCATCTATTGCTTGATTTATCACTCGTTGAAGATTCCGCATCTTCACGCTAATGGTAGTGTCAAGATTGCCACGAACGTTCCTCATCCAATACTCAAAGCTTTCCAAGAATCGAAAGTTAATGTCTGAAAGCAAAGCGTTAGGATTAAACTTTTTTAGGGCGCGTTGACTCTCCTTGTAAACGCCGGCCATGCCATCCCTGTGTTGTTCTTCCAGTATAATAATTTGTTGGGAGTAGTATTCTTCAATGGTAAGTTTAGATATTTTTGACAACTGCGTTTCCAATTGAACTTGTTTGATGACCTGCGGTTTGTTTTTCAGGTCTGCTTCGAAACGCTCGAATGTAAATGCTATTCCTTCTTCGTCATATCTCTTAAGAATTCCATTCGCCTCTTTTAACTTGCTTTCCAAAATGGCATTACATTCTTTATAGGCTGAGAATGTTTTAAGAAATTTTCCAAGCCCATTGTCTTCCGATTGGGGAGCCCTCCAGTTTTTTTCGGTACATCGAAACTTGAGAGATTGATCGGTTAGCAAGGAGTTTATCGAAATGTATTTTCTTTTGTAATGATGTGTTAGGCGTAGTGCTACGGGGTGCTCATTGTTTGTTAGTCTTTTAGTATTGTTCAATACTATTGCTACAGTTGCCATTTAAAAGGAGATTGTAGCTTGTTGAATGGTAGTACAAAGGGGAGTACAAATGAGTTAAAAAAGGAGTGGATTTAGCTACTCTGACCTCCAGCAATGATAGCCGATAGGCTATCGTTGCGAGCGTTAGCGGGCACCCCATGCTGGCGCGATACCGGGCTACGCTACATCCCGATTAATGTATGGCCGGGTTACAAATATAATTGTTGTTGGTATAATTCAAAATGAAATTATGCCTTTAAAGGCTTGTATGATGTGTTTGATCGCTTGTTGATACTTTGTTGACCTATATTATCTCTACTGATTAATGCTTGGTTAAATAATGGTGTTGATACTCTGAATGGGTTTGGTAGTACACAAAGTAATACACAGATTATTCGTCGTTAGGTTGGCTTACAATCAATCAAAACAGGTAACTTTCAATAGCGGTATGAAGTAAACGACAGCTTTTTCCTTTTTAACGATAGTTTTAGCCTACTCAAAGAAAACTAATTCTCGCCGTAAATCCATCAACGTAGATTTACAGCAATAAGAATAAAATACAACATACCATGGAAATTCAACAAACACCCCAAAATGCGTTATCTCACTCAACAGTTACCGCTATTATTAATGCACCTATCGAGAAAGTAAACATAGCCGACTGGCTGTTAAACCTACCAGATGCGGAATATCAGCGCTGTTCTACCCAGCACATCGGTGCAGGCATAACCAGCACATATGACGGCCAACCGGTGTCGATTAATGTCGAAACAATTGGCGATGCCTTAATGGTGCAGCACTATGTTGCTACCGTGCATCGCCCGGATTACTGCAGAATGCTTTCCATCTCCGATTCTATTACCAAAAATGGCCGTACTAAAGTGCAGGTTTTGTGGGAACTCAAAGCAACCAGGATTGATAATAATACCACTCTTTACACAAATGAAATCCATGCGACTGCAACGCCTGAAATGTTTGAATATATTAAACAACATGGCGTTAACCTCGCTGATGCTGCTGCTGCAAGACAGGCCGCTTCCGACACGCACAATCATGAAGAAACCCCGAACTTTGCCAAAAGCATTGAAAATAAAGCGTTAACCGGCAAATACAATCAACCGTTTTAATATTATCATCATTTAAAAGTATGAGCGCTACATAAAAGCGCTCATATATTTTTATAAACTAATATGAAGGAAACCTTGCTTGAAAAGCTGATAGGAACATGGTCTTTAGTGGAGCTAATTGAAGTGCCGGTCGACGGCGGAGAAATTAACTATCCCATGGGTGAAAAACCGAAAGGCCTAATTATTTATAATCATGACGGTTATATGTCGGCACAAATCATGAATCCAGAGCGTAACAATTTCAATCAGGAACATTGGACTGGCGCTACACAGGAGGAATGCAAACAAGAAGTTCCTACCTACCTTGCATATTCGGGGGCTTTCAGTACCGATGATGGCAAGCAGACGCTTTATCATTCGATGTATGTTTCGCTATTTCCAAATTGGACTGGGCAAACACAAAGCCGCAGGGTTCATTTTAAAGACGAACTATTACACCTTGAAAGCGGCGAGCCATTTTTGAAAAATGGTAAGATGGTAACCCATAAACTCACTTGGGTAAGAGTTAAGCAATCTGGCAACGCCGCTTAACTGCTTATTTACAACGATTCCCCCGGCTGCCGCAAGGCTATGCCTTGTGGTAAATTTGCAAAGCAAAAACACTGCAAATCCCGAGTGTATGCTTTAACCGGAACTGTTATTTCCAAAACAGCTATATCGTTATGAAGTGCGCTTTGGTCCCCAATCTGCTTAGTTAGTATTCCTGTAACTTAACGGGCAGTATCCATCCAATGAACTGACAGTATTTTGTCAGTGTTCAGTTTTTAAAAACCGGGTGTTCAGCCTCGGAAAATGAAAATTTGCAACTTGTTGATTATCAGCCATGGTGTGTTCAGGTCGGCTTTTAATGTATTTTGGCCGGAATGTAAGTGGTTGACTATCAATAATGTGTTTTTAAGAAAAAAGAACAAACGTTCATACTTTTAAAACTGAACACTTGTAAATCCCCCGGGGATTTTGCTGCAAATGGGTAAGCCGGCATTTTAGAACAGGCTAAGAAACCTGTAAAGCACAATCATTTCTTTATCAACGGCTCGGTATGCGTAAGTGCAAACTTTCCGAAGAGTTTAACAGGCGCTCCGTGTTCGTTATACAGCACTTTACCTGTCGCTTTTATCTCCTTGGGCCGGCTGCCGTCTAATGGGTTAATGAGGTAGGTCATCGAAAAATCGGCCCCGGTTTTAAATGATTTTTCAATGGCATCCAGAATCTCCTGGCGGTGCCGCGGATCAACAACCATAATCGCCTCGTCTATCACCGGTTTTGTTTTTTCAGGAAAACCACGGAGTCGTAGTCCGTATTCAGAAAAGGTAACCGCTTTAGTGTCAAAATCCAGCGACCAATCCCACAAGGTATGGTCATAAGCTACCGTCAATTCAAGGCAATCCAGTATTTCGGATAATTGGTCATTAAGCCGGTCGGATTTTATGTAGGAAAGTTCTAACTCTTCGCCCAATGCCAGTAATTCGTTTTTCAGAACAGCTATTTCTGCATTTAAATCCGAGTTTGTTTCAAGCAATGTTTCATGGGCAATATCTGCAACAGGTTGAATAAGCGTCTCCTGTTGGATACGTACATCCGCAGAGGGCTGAAGCTTTTGATTTTTCTTTCGCCTGATTAAAAAGAGGTTAAGATATAAAAGGTAAAATATGGTTCCATAAAAGAAAATATTTTGCCAAACGCCGCCAACGCTAAAATAGTTCAATATAGGGGTATTGGGGTGGATCGGAATGGGCATGATAGGGTAGCGGTTAAATTAATGCAAGGTAATAATTAACTATACGCTTAACAACCCGTTAAAACACCTATTTTGTGTTAATTTATAATGTGACAATTAACTTACGATTAACTCGCGGCCAAAACGAAAAGGGACAATACCGCTCGTTGTTAATAGAAGTTTTGACAAAGAAATTTCTGCAGAGACAGATATAATTTTTATCTAAAAAACCAGTTCTATATTTTACTTGTAAACCTTTTAATTTAATGGCGCGGTGTTTAAATATGGGTGAATATAGTCGCACTAAGTTGCTGCCGTATCCCATTTATGAGCAGGGTTTGTACTCTTGTAATTGTATTTGCGGCTGTGTATCTTGTTGACGTCTTTAATGAATTATGAACAGGTCATTTACATATAGCTTAAAGGTTTGGCTGATGCTTGTTATTGTGGCGCCGCTGCTTCAGCTGGTGTTATCCTGGTTTATTATCGAGAACCCGGAAATAAGTCTTATCGACGAGATCAGGAAAGACTATATCATTTTTGCAGATATGATCCTGCTGGTCACTATTCCTTTTGCCTTTGTATTTTGGATGGCTATAAATTATTTGTCAAAAAAAAGAGACCCATTCTACATAAAACAGGTTTTAACAACATCCATTTTGATCATCACCATGCTATCGTTCTGCGAATTGCTTTTCGAAAAGAAGGTTTCGGCGGTATCTTCTGTTGCGGTGATCATATTTCCATATTCAGTTACCGGGATAGCCGGTATCTGGCTGCATAAGCTCGAACCCGAGGAGGCTGAGGAAGAAGAACGGGTTGAGGAACGCGAATAGAATAACCGCTCTGGTTTTCCCCATTATCCCTGTTAAAAACCGCATATTGCCCAATAAAGCGGCGTAATCAATTTTTGTTGTCACAAAACAATTAACATTTTATTATTATTGCTTTAATTTTTAACTTAAACCAGTACGTGTTTATATATAATACATAGCTTTTGCGTTTAATAAGGCGTGTGTGTTTAATGTTTTTTTACCTGTAGCATGGCCTCGACAGAAAATTATGAACTTTTGCTTGGCAAAATCAATACTTTCACCCGGAAGTATTATTTCAATAATTTTCTGCGCGGATTAATATTTTTAGGTGCCGGTCTTTTCAGTGCTTATGTAGTTATTACCCTGAGCGAGTATTTCGGCAATTTCAGCATTCTGCTGCGTACCATCCTTTTTTACTTTTTTATCCTCCTTAATACCATATTGGTTTGCTGGCTGGTTTTACCATCATTGCTGGCCTGGCTTAAACTGGGCAAAACTTTAACGCATGATGAAGCCGCCGAAATTATAGGCAAACATTTTAACGATGTTCATGATAAGCTGCTCAATACCCTGCAGCTTAAAAAACTGGCTGCCGAAGATGAAAGTCATCGCGCACTTATTGAAGCCAGTATCGATCAAAAGATAGAGGCGCTAAAACCGGTAAGTTTTCCATCTGCTATCAACCTTAAAGAAAATACTAAATATTTAAAATGGGCGCTTGGTCCGCTGGGGGTAATTATCATCATTGCTTTGGCCGCGCCGTCTGTTTTAACGGAGAGCACTAAAAGGCTTATCAGGCATAATGAATATTTTGTGCCCGCGGCCCCGTTCAAATTTGTTGTGCTGAACAAAACGCTTTCTGTTGTTCAGGGTAATGATTTAAAACTCGACCTTAAGCTGGAAGGGGATAGGCTACCTGCCGATGTTTATGTTGAAATGGGCGAAAACACCTTCAAGCTTGATAAGGATAACATCAGTCGTTTTCATTACCAGTTTAGCAACCTGCAGCAAAATACCCGGTTTAAATTATCGGGAAATGGGTTTAGTTCGGCAATTTACGAGATCAAGGTAAACCAGAAACCGGCGCTGCTCCATTTTGATGTTGAATTGAACTATCCGGCCTATCTGCATAAAAAAAATGAAAAGCTACTTAACGCCGGCGATTTGACCATTCCCGCCGGTACAACGGTTAACTGGCAATTGCATACCCAATACGCAAGCGCGCTTATGTTTGATATGAACGGGCAAAGCCATCCCGCTGTGCAAAACGGAGTGGATCTGTTTGAACACCGCGAAAGGGTGCTGAAAAACGCGGTTTATAAACTTTTGCCGGTTAACGCGCAGGTAAATTATAGCGATTCGGCCACTTACCGCATCAGTGTTGTTACCGACGAAGCCCCTTCTATTGCTGTTGATGAAAAGCCGGATTCGGTAAGCATGAAAGCTTTTTATTTTAACGGGAAGATCCAGGACGATCATGGCTTTTCGTCGCTTACATTTCATTATAATATTGAAGCCTCGGGTAACAGCAAAGCCAAAGAGTTTACCAAAAAGGTTAATGCTGATCTGGCCCAAACGCAGGCCGATTTCTTTTACTACTGGAACCTGAAGGAAATGGGTATCAACCCCGGCGACCATGTAAGCTACTATTTTGAGGTTGCCGATAACGACGAAGTGACCGGCCACAAAACAGCCCGTACTGCAAAACATACACTAAATGTCCCTGACAGCAAGGAGGTTAACCAACAGTTAAATGCGGGATCAAAAGCAATAAAAGAAAAAATGGAGTCGGCCATTAAGCTGGCCGGGCAGGTTGAGCGCGACGCTCAGAAGTTAAACCAAAACCTGCTGAACAAAAACACGCTATCTTTTGATGAGAAAAAGCAGGTGGAAGACCTGATGCAAAAACGCAAGGACCTGGAAAATCTGGTAAAGGATATCCAGGGCGATAACAAAAAGAATTTATATAATCGCCAGGAAAACCAGAAGCAAACCGAAGAGATCATGGCCAAGCAAAAACAGATAGAAGACCTGTTTAATAACGTGCTTGATCAAAAAACAAAAGAGCTGCTCCAAAACCTGCAGCAAATGCTAAACGAGCAGCAAAAGGATGCTACCCGAGATGAACTGTCCAAAATGCAGATGGATAATAAGTCATTAAAAAAAGAGCTCGACCGGGTACTGGAACTGTACAAAAAGCTGGAATTTGAACAAAAGCTCAATCAAAACCTCGATCAACTGAATAAGCTGGCCGATGAGCAGCAAAAGCTATCAGAACAAACTAAACAACCCGGGGCCGATCAAAAGAACTTACAGCAACAGCAGGATAAACTGAAGCAGGATTTCCAGGATGTGAAGAAAGGCTTTGACGAGTTACAAAAAACCAACGATCAGGCCGAGCGTAAATCCGACTATCAAAACCCCGAAAAGGAGACAAAAGATATTGAGCAGCAGATGGAGCAAAGTGCCGGCGATCTGCAGAAAAAAGATAATTCAAAGGCCTCAAAATCGCAGCAGCAGGCAGCCAAACAAATGAAGGATCTTGCCGCCAAAATGCAAAAGGACAGTGACGAAGGCGAATCAAAAGAGAATGCCGTTGATGCCCAGCAGCTGAGGGAATTGTTAAAAAGTTTGGTTAACAGCTCGTTTAATCAGGAAAAGTTGATGCAAACGCTCAAGAACACCAATCCTACAGATCCATCGTACGTTACTTTATCGCAAAGTCAGAAGGATATTAAGGACAACCTGAAAACGGCCGAAGACAGCCTGTACGCTATCAGCAGGAGGGTGCCGCAGATCCAGTCGACAGTGAATAAGGAGATCGCCAGTATCAACGAACATATTGACCAGGCCCTCGAGTTTCTGGGCGACAGGCGTACGCTGGAAGCCAACCGCAACCAGCAATACGCCATGACATCTATGAATAACCTGGCCCTGATGCTAAGCGAGGCGCTTGAGCAAATGCAAAAAATGATGAACAAGGGCGGTAAAGGGGGCAAGGGCAAACAGCAGTCAATATCGCAACTGGCTAAAATGCAGCAGCAGCTCAATCAAAATATGCAAAAGGCCCGCGAGCAGATGCAGCAGCAGGGAAATCAGGGCAAAGGGCAGCAAGGCAATAGCGGCAATATGAGCGAACAGTTTGCTAAAATGGCACGTCAGCAGCAGATGATCCGTCAGGCTTTGCAACAAATTGACAGGGACGAAAATAAAGACGGGACAGGCGGATTGGGCAATTTGGATAAAATTTCGAAAGAAATGGAACAAACGGAACGTGATCTCGTAAACAGGAAGATAACAGATGACGCGCTAAAAAGGCAGCAGCAAATACAAACCCGCTTGTTGGAGGCCGAAAAGGCC
>Ga0163162_10002973_pt1 | contig 16182 bp, 13 predicted proteins | sample S55metaG_FD_115310 | JGI IMG/M metagenome (GOLD analysis project Ga0163162, IMG submission 115310) | Switchgrass rhizosphere microbial communities from Kellogg Biological Station, Michigan, USA - S5-5 metaG | ecosystem: Host-associated > Plants > Roots > Rhizosphere > Soil | place: USA...
GTTAGTATGACCATCAATGGTCCGGCGCCGATCATACTCGCATTCTTTATGAATGCGGCCATAGATCAGCAATGTGAAAAGTGGATCAGAGAAAATAAGAAAGAAGAAGAAATTAAAAAGAAGATGAGCGAAAAATTTGGTGCTGCTCTTCCGCAGTATCGAGATCCTTCTTCACCAGCGCAATTACCCCTGGGGCACGACGGACTGGGATTGGCATTGTTGGGACTTAGCGGCGATGACGTGCTGCCCGCCGAAGTATATGAGAAAATAAGATCGCAGGCCATTCAGCAGGTGAGGGGTACCGTGCAAGCCGATATATTGAAAGAAGACCAGGCCCAAAATACCTGCATCTTCAGCACCGAGTTTGCGCTGAAACTGATGGGAGACGTGCAGGCCTATTTCATTGAAGAGAAAGTGCGCAATTTTTATAGTGTGTCTATCAGTGGCTATCACATCGCGGAAGCAGGCGCCAATCCCATTACACAATTGGCCTTCACCCTGTCGAACGGATTCACTTATGTGGAATATTATCTGAGCCGCGGCATGGCCATCGACGATTTCGCGGCCAATCTTTCTTTCTTTTTCAGCAATGGAATGGATCCGGAATACAGTGTGATTGGCAGGGTAGCGAGAAGAATCTGGGCCAAGGCTATGAAGTACAAATACAAAGCGAACAAGCGCAGCCAGATGCTCAAATACCATATTCAAACTTCGGGCAGGTCGCTTCACGCACAGGAAATCGACTTCAACGATATTCGAACAACACTGCAGGCGCTGTATGCCATTTACGACAATTGCAATTCCCTTCATACCAACGCATACGACGAAGCGATTACAACACCAACAGAAGAAAGTGTAAGAAGGGCCATGGCCATTCAACTTATCATCAACCGGGAATTGGGAACGGCGAAAAATGAAAATCCCAACCAGGGTTCTTTCCTGATTGAAGAACTAACCGACCTGGTGGAAGAAGCGGTGATGGCCGAATTTAACCGACTCACCGAAAGAGGTGGTGTGTTAGGCGCGATGGAAAGAATGTACCAGAGAAATAAGATCCAGGAAGAAAGCCTGCATTATGAAAGTTTAAAGCACAGCGGCGAGTTACCGATCATTGGTGTCAATACATTTTTGAATAAAAAGGGCAGTCCCACCGTGCAGCCGGCTGAAGTAATCAGAAGCACCAAAGATGAGCAGGAGCAGCAAATTGCCAACCTGGAAGCTTTTAAGGAACGCAACAAACTTAAGAGTGGCGCGGCGCTAAAGAAATTGCAGGAAGTGGCCGTGCAGAATGGCAACCTGTTCCGCGAATTGATGGAAACGGTGAAGTATTGCAGCCTCGGACAAATAACACATGCGTTGTACGAGGTGGGAGGGCAGTACCGCAGAAACATGTGATTTCACACAAAGGCGTAAAGCCTTGGCACCTTGGCGTGAAAAGCCTTATCTTTGCCTGTCTTTTTAATTGTTGTACCTAATATCCCTTCCCGCATTTGAATTTTAGAGAATTTGGACTTGACGAAAGCCTTTTGGAAGGTATTGAGAGCACCGGCTATGAAACGGCTACACCGGTTCAGGAGAAAGTGATCCCACTCATACTATCCGGCAAGGATATAATTGCATCGGCACAAACCGGTACCGGGAAGACTGCGGCCTTTCTACTCCCCCTCATCCATAAAATTTTACATCATCGCAACGAAGGCCAGGTTAACGCCATGGTGATCGTACCTACGCGCGAACTGGCTGTTCAAATTGCACAGAACCTGGAAGGGCTTTCTTACTTCACTTCCATCAGCTCCATTGCGGTGTATGGTGGTGGCGATGGAAATAGTTTTATCCAGGAGAAGCAGGCGCTTAGTCATGGTACCGACCTCGTGATTTGCACGCCCGGTAAAATGATCGCACATATAAATATGGGTTATGTGAAATTGAAAGGATTGCAATACCTGGTGCTGGATGAGGCCGATCGCATGTTGGACATGGGTTTCAATGATGACATCATGAAAATCATTTCCTACCTGCCCGGTAAGCGTCAAAACCTGTTGTTCTCGGCCACTATGCCGGAGAAGATCAGGAGCCTGGCGAGAAAAATTCTGACCGATCCTGCGGAGGTTAATATTGCGATTTCCAAACCTCCCGCTAAAATTATCCAGGAAGCGTTCGTGGTTTACGAGCCGCAGAAAATACCGCTCGTGAAATTTATTCTCAAGCAGGCTAATTTCAAGAGCATCCTGGTATTTTGTTCAAAGAAACAAACGGTGAAGCAATTGGCGCGCGAGTTAAAGTTCAACCGATTTAATGTAGAAGAAATTCACAGCGACCTGGAGCAATCCGTTCGCGAAAATGTGCTCGCCGGATTTACCAGCGGAAGAATCAGAATTTTGGTGGCGACGGATATTCTTAGCCGTGGTATAGACGTGGACAGCATTGACCTTGTTATCAACTTCGATGTGCCGCACGACGGCGAAGACTATATACACCGCATTGGCCGGACAGCCAGGGCCGAATCAGACGGCATGGCCATTACTTTCATTAGCGAAAAGGAACAAAACAGGTTTGCATCGATCGAAAGGCTGTTGGGTCATCCTGTAACAAAGGCCGAGATTCCGCAACAATTTGGCGCAGGTCCTTCTTATCATCCGCGACAAAGAAGTGCCGGCCACCAACCGCAAAGAGCGAGAAGGAGATTCTAGTGATTAGCAAGCCTTTGCGTTTGTGAGAATACGCCCGATTTGAACCTCCTTTTGGCAACTAAGTGGTAACTTTAGCCCGCTTCAAACGATTGCTTTGACCGTATGTCACCCAATACATACGAATGACTGCAGAACATCAGCGCTTAGCCGTTAACAATACGAGGGCCATCCCGCTTGCCCAATGGGGTCCTTATTTGAGTGAACGACAGTGGGGAACCGTGCGGGAAGACTATAGTCCGAATGGGGACGCCTGGCATTATTTTCCTTACGACCATGCCCATAGTCGCGTGTACCGCTGGGGCGAAGACGGACTCGCGGGTATATCTGACTTCTTTCAAAATCTTTGTTTCGCCATCTCGCTGTGGAACGGGAAAGACAAAATACTCAAGGAACGACTTTTTGGAGTGGGCAACAGCCAGGGCAACCACGGTGAAGACGTGAAGGAATTGTATTACTACCTCGACAACCTTCCCTCTCACTATTACATGGAGTACCTGTATAAATACCCGCAGCAGGAATTTCCATACGATAAGCTGCTGGAAGAGAATCGGAAAAGGTCCAGGGCGCAGGCTGAATATGAGATTCTCGACACCGGCGTATTCAACAAACAGGAATATTTCGATGTGACCGTTACTTACGCCAAGCAACACACGCAGGACATCTTCATCAAAATACATATCCGGAATTTATACCACAAAGCTGCCGAGATAACGGTACTGCCTACCCTATGGTTTTACAACCGGTGGAACCAGAATGGCATAGAGCAAAAACCTTCCATCAGTTTTTTGAACAAGACCAGTGTAAAAGCTACCCACGAAAGACTGGGCGACTACTATCTCTATTTTCAACCACCACACGACAGGCTGTTCACGGAAAACGAAACCAACACCCAGCGCATCAAGGGCATTCCAAATGAAACGCCCTTCGTGAAAGACGCTTTTCACGACGCGGTGATCCATGGCACCAATGTCACCGAATTGCGGCAGAAGAAAAAGGGAACCAAGTTTGCGCCCGTATATGAACTTAAAATAGATGGCGGCTCGTCAAAAACCATTTACCTGCGTTTAAGCAACAAGGTATTCGACAATCCCTTCGCACCGGGATTTGAAAAAATATTTGGCATCCGGAAAGAAGAAGCCGACGCATTTTACGAAGCCATTTTGCAAAAAGGCATTTCGCCTGAAATGGCTAAGATCCAACGGCAGGCCCTCGCAGGCCTGTTGTGGAGCAAACAGTATTACCACTACGATGTGGAAAAATGGCTTAGCACCAGCGACGGCGTGAGTCCGGTGAGCCACAGCAAACAAACCGGGCGAAATCATTTTTGGAAGCACCTGAAAAACCAGGACATTATTTCCATGCCCGACAAATGGGAGTATCCCTGGTATGCCGCATGGGATCTGGCGTTTCATTGTATTCCGATGGCCATGATTGATCCCTGCTTTGCCAAGCACCAATTGCAATTGATCATGCGGGAATGGTATATGAAGCCCGACGGTCAGTTACCGGCATACGAGTGGAATTTCAGCGATGTGAATCCACCCGTGCAGGCATGGGCCGCATTGATGGTGTATCGTATTGAAAAAGCAAAGTCGGGCAAAGGCGACGTAAAATTTTTGAAACGCATTTTCCAGAAACTGATCATCAATTTCACCTGGTGGATCAACCGCAAAGACGCCAATGGCAATAATATCTTTGAAGGCGGGTTCCTGGGACTTGATAATATTGGTGTATTCAATCGGAGCATTGAACACGCGGCCGACATGCAACTTGAACAGGCCGATGGCACCGGATGGATGGGCATGTACGCGCTGAACATGATGGACATGGCGCTTGAAATTGCCATTCATGACGATTCGTTTGAAGATACCACGACCAAATTCTTCGAACATTTTGTTTTGATTGCGGAAGCACTGAACGAACACGGGATGTGGAATGCAGAAGACAAATTCTTTTACGATACACTTTGTATTCCCGGCGCCGATCCACAATCACTACGCATCCAGTCCATCGTCGGACTCACCACGCTTTTCGCCGTTTCCATCATGGAAAAATCGGTGCTGGATAAACTTAAAGATTTTAAGAAGCGCATTAACTGGTTTGAAACTTATCGTTTAAAAAATAAGCGCTACTGGCCGAATGAAGACAAAACTGACGGTGAACGGATTTTGCTTTCGCTGGTGCCAAAGGAAAAACTGGTACACCTGCTGACAAGATTGTTAAGCGAAAACGAATTTCTTTCCGACGGCGGTATACGCGCGCTGTCGAAGTACCACGAGAAACATCCCTACTCGGTGCGGGTGAAGAATGTCGATTACTCGATTCAATACGATCCCGGCGATTCTACTTCTGACTTATACGGCGGAAATTCCAACTGGCGCGGTCCTGTCTGGATGCCGATCAATTACCTGATTATTCAGTCCATCCGCAAGTACGGCGACTTCTACGGCGATTCGCTGAAAGTGGAATGTCCGGTCGGTTCCGGACAAATGATGAACCTGGAACAGGTTGCCGATGAATTGACGCGGCGCGTAATTAGCCTATTTGAACAGGACGATAAAGGTGAGCGGAGGTTATACGGCGACTACAATTGGTTTTACACATTACCTGAAAATAAAGACCTGGTATTGTTTTATGAATATTTCCACGGCGACTCCGGTCGCGGACTGGGCGCCAGCCACCAAACAGGCTGGACCGCATTGGTAGCCGAACTAATCAATGAATGGGGCGTGAAAAAAGACAAGGAAATGCAGGAGCAGCGATTTAACCAGGTAACGGCGAAGTTGGATAGCTGAAGTGGAGGGTGATCGGTTGATCAGTTGATCGGTTGATCGGTATTTTGGCAAACCTAATCAACTGGTCACCTGATCAACTGATCAACCGATCAACTGATCAACCGATCAACTGGCCAACTGGCCAACTGGCCAACTGGCCAATCCAATCAACCAAAACACTATCTTGCGCCAAATTCAATCCCCATGCTCAACTTCTTCGAGCGGAAGAAATACAGTACCCCCTGGATGATCGTGCTATTTGTTTTTATCTGGGCCTGCTCGCCCTATGCTTCTTCCAATAAGATTTATAAGCAACAAACCAAAGCTTACGCTAAAACCCTGCGTGAGAACCCAACAGAAATGGATAGTGGTTATTTAACACCACGCTATTGGGCCGGCAGCACCAACTTCAACATGCGCAAGCCGAATTTTGTGATCATTCACCACACGGCTCAAAACAGTTGCGATCAAACCATCAAGACTTTTACCACCACGGCTACCCAGGTGAGCGCCCATTATGTAATTTGCAAAGACGGCACCATTCATCATATGCTGAATGACTACCTGCGTGCCTGGCATGGTGGCGTTGCAAAATGGGGAAATCTTACCGATATCAATTCATCCAGCATCGGCATTGAATTGGACAATAACGGGTTTGAACCGTTTACCGATCAGCAAATCAGCAGCCTGTTCATTTTGCTGGAGCGGTTAAAAAGAAATTACAATATTCCCACTGCAAATTTTATCGGGCATTCTGATATTGCGCCAGGAAGAAAAGTTGATCCAAACCGGAATTTTCCCTGGAAGCAATTGGCCGATCGTGGTTATGGACTTTGGTATGACACGGTGGGTTTGAAAGTACCGGATCCATTTAATTCAATGCAGGCGCTGCGGGTTGTGGGATACGACATCAAAGACAGCGCCTCTGCAGTATATTCTTTCAAGCTGCATTTCGTGCAGAACGATTCCACCAACTGGATCAATGATGAGGATAAAAAGATCTTATTTGATCTGGCAAAGAAGTATCAATAGCCTTTTCAGTCGGGAAGTTCTTCGCAAAAATAACCTGCGGTTCGAAGATGGTTTTCCACTTCGCGCGGCGACAGCTGGTCGGTGACCACCCGAAGTACGCGATCGTCATCCCAAAAATCAACATTCCATTTCACGATGCCATCCACTTCTTCAAGATGGCGTTTTACCGATCGCATTTGTTCGCGGTAAAGAATATTGGTTTTGAATACGAGAATGTTCATAGCTGGTCTTTGTCATTGAAGCAATAATTATTCGGCCGGAGGACCGGGTTTTTCACCACTGCCTTCTCCATATTCCGGCATCTTCCAATCGGGCCATTTTTCACGAAAATGACGGGTTAATTTTTCCCTTTCCTCGGGACTCATGGTGCGCAGTTTGTCTTCCATCTTTTTTCTCCATTCCATGCCACCGTGCATCTGGTGTCTTCCCCAACCGCCGCGAAAGCCGCCAAACAAAATCTTGCTCAGCACCAGGATTCCCAGTGCCTGCCAGAAGGTGATGGCACTTACGTGCAACACGTCGGGCAACACGGCATTCCACAACCACATCACAATAAAACCAAAAACCACAACTGCTAACAGGCCGAAAAAAATGATAAAAGGAATTTTCTTTTTCATTTTTACGTAGCGCGGGCGATTTCCAAACATATAACTTGGTTTAAAAATTTAAAAGTTCATCTCTTAAAAGGCGCAATCTTTCCCGAAGGTGCAGCACCGCATATCTTTTTCTTGAAATCAGCGTGTTCACGGGTTCGCCGGTTTCCTGCGATAACTCGTTGAAAGGAATTCCGTCGAGTTCATGTTTCACAAAAACCCAGCGCTGGTCGGGTGGCAATTCATTCAGTGCCGTCGCCAATTGTTCCCAGAAAAGAGAGCGGATATATTCCGTTTCCGGATCCGCCCCTTCCTGGGAAAATAGTTCTGTCCAATCCAAACTCAACTCTTCATCTTCCGAACTAAAAATGTCCTCAATCGCTTCTGGCCTCTTTTTTCTTCTTCTGTCGGTGATCTTGTTCCTTGCTACCCTGAATAACCAGGCCGTCATTTGCTCAATCGGTTCGGAATGCCCTGCCAACTGCTGAAAAACATCCTGGAGTACGTCTTCTGCATCGGCTTCTGAATTCACCCGCTTTCGAATAAAGCCCATTAGGCGCTTGCTATAAGCGTTAATGGTTTCCGTAATGGTGGCTTTATTATCAGCGGTCATTCCTGCCGTTTGCATTTGGATCTCCTCCATCTATACTTAGGGAGACGATTGGGGTGATTCTATATTTTATGAAGAGCCGGATATTTTTTAGAAATTACTTCTGACATACAACGATATTAGATTTGCGTTAATCCGCGATTGACCCGGCCAAACCTGAATTGTTCTTATTACCTTGCTTTTCAGAACTCCAACTATGCGAATCCTCGTTTCCTTACTCCTTGTTTTCTTCCTGCAAATGTCTGCAATATCCCAGTCTGCATCCGAATTGGCCAAAAGACGCGTTACGCTGCCCAATGGATGGAGCCTTAGCCCCGCAGGGAAAAGCCTGCCATTGGGTGATTTGCCTCTAAATATGGCCATTAGCACGTCCGGCAAATGGATGGCTGTGACCAACAACGGACAGAGCGTTCAGGAATTACAGCTGATTGATTTGAAGACTGAAAAAATGCTCGATCACAAAAAAGTACCAAAATCGTGGTTGGGATTAAAATTTAGTCGCGATGAGAAATTTCTTTACGCCTCCGGTGGGAATGACAACTGGATTCTTAAATACGCCATTGTACAAAATAAATTGGTTTTGAAAGATAGCCTGAAGTTGGGCGAAAAATGGCCTGAAAAAATCTCACCCGCGGGGTTGGACATTGACGACAGCAAGCATCGCTTATATGTGGTTACAAAAGATAACAATTCACTTTATATTCTTGACCTTAAAACGGGCCTGGTTCAAAAAAGAATTGCGCTGGGTGGAGAAGCCTACACTTGTATATTATCCCCAACTCGTACTGAACTGTATATTTCCTGTTGGGGTTGCGACAAAGTTTTGGTGTTGAATACCACCTCTCAAAAAATTATAGACTCCATTCCCGTTGGCGACAACCCCAACGACATGTGTATTAGTAAGAACGGAAATTTTTTATTTGTTGCAAACGCAAACGACAATTCGGTTTCCGTGATCGATGTCCAGAAGCGGAAAACACTCGAAACACTAAACGCGGCACTCTATCCCGACGCACCGAGCGGATCTACTTCCAACGCGGTATGCCTGAGTGCAAATGAAAAGCAACTGTATATTGCCAATGCCGACAACAATTGTCTCGCTGTTTTTGATGTTGCTCACCCAGGCCAGTCAGTGTCGAAGGGATTTATTCCTGTGGGCTGGTATCCGACGGCTGTGAAAGTGTGGGGACAGAAAATTTATGTGGCCAATGGCAAAGGTTTCTCGTCAAAAGCCAATCCATTAGGACCCAATCCTACAGACAAAAAAGAGGACGTGAAGTTCCAGGGAGGCGACAAGACCAAGCCGGTTGCGGTAGAATATATTGGTGGCCTGTTTCTTGGGCGATTGAGCATTATTCCATCTCCGAATGAAAAGCAGCTGGGAATCTATTCCCGCGCGGTATATGATAACACACCTTACAAAAAATCCGGCGAATTGGAAACAGTGGGCCAGGCAGGCAATCCGGTACCGCGTCGCGTAGGCAATCCGAGTCCGATAAAATATGTGTTCTACATAATTAAAGAAAACCGCACCTACGACCAGGTGCTGGGCGATATGACAGTAGGCAATGGCGATTCCACGCTTTGCCTGTTTCCGGAAAGGGTTACACCGAATCAGCACGCGATTGCCAGGGAATTTGTGCTCCTGGATAATTTTTACGTAGATGGCGAAGTAAGCGCAGATGGTCACAACTGGAGTATGGGCGCCTATGCAACCGACTACCTCGAAAAAACCTGGGTAACCAGTTATGGTGGTCGGGGTGGGGAATACGATGGTGAAGGCAATCGCGAAATTGCCAATAATAAAAAAGGTTTTATTTGGGATCAATGCAAAAGGTCGGGCGTTAGTTATCGCACGTATGGAGAATTTGCAGACGATTACAAGGCGAATATTCCCTCCCTGGTCGGTCACTTCTGTCCGTATTATACCAGTTGGAACCAAAAGGTTCGCGACACAACGAGGGTGAACCAATGGAAGAGAGAATTCGATTCCATGGTTGCGGTGCACGCCGTGCCTCGCTTGAATACGCTTCGATTTATCAATGATCATACAGAGGGATTGAATCGCGGCAGGCCAACGCCTTTCGCGCACGTGGCCGACAATGACTGGGCAGTCGGACTTTTTGTGGAGCATTTAAGTAAGAGCGCGATTTGGAATGAAAGCGTGGTGTTTATTGTGGAAGACGACGCACAGAATGGACCGGATCATGTTGATGCGCACCGGTCGACAGCTTATTTGGCTGGTGGATTTGTAAAACGGCATTTTGTTGACCACTCCATGTATTCCACCGCATCACTTTTGCGAACGATGGAATTGATATTGGGAATTCCACCGATGACCCAATATGATGCGGCCGCAACACCGATGTGGAAATGTTTTGATAGTGTTGTAAACAGTCAGCCATTTGAATCGATTGCAGCCAAAATGGATATTACAGAAACCAACAAAGCCTGGAACGAAACGGTAAAAAGAAGCGAACAATTTGATTTCAGTCGCGAAGACAGGGTTCCCGACCTTTCTTTCAATGAAATATTGTGGATAGGTATCCGCGGCAAATCAGCACCCGCACCCAAGCGGGCAGCATTTGTAAAAGTGAGAAAAGAAGATGATGATTAGAAATTTCACGCAAAGCCTTGGCGTCTTAGCGTGAAATCTAAACACTATGAATCGTGTAGATAACCACACCCCAAATGGAGAATTCAGCCCCGGATGGGTCAATATCAATAGGCGCCAGTCTTGTCGTTTCCGGTAAAAGCCTGATTTTATTAAATATTTTTTCCAATCTCCTTACTAATAATTCGCCGTTTAAAACCGCAATCACCACCTTCCCGCTAACCGCCCTTACTGAACGGTCCACCACCAGGGTATCGCCATTGAATATACCCGCCCCCTGCATGGCATCGCCATTCATCTTAAAAAGAAAAGTGGAAGCCCTGTTATTAATCAGGCGTTTATTTAGATCAATACCACTTTCCATCTGATGCTCCGCACCACCATCAAAATCACCACTTTGTTCTATTGACTCTCCTGAATGCGATTGCCCGTCGGGGTCGCTATAGGCTGCGCCGTAATAAAGTTCCCCATCCATAAAATGCGTTTTGTAAATACTAAATTTCTTAGTAAATTTATACTAAATAAATTAACAGGCAAACAATTTCACAGAAAAAATTTGCTAACAAATGAAACAATTCATTCAAACCACACCGGGGTATAAGCTGAACGAATATTTGCTCGTGCTAACCCCTCATGATGAGCTCAGGCAGCGCATTGTGAACATTCGAAAAGACTTTTCGGAAAAATTCGGTTTGCCCGCTTCCGTGGGGTCCAAAGTGCATCTCGCCATTCTGCGTTTTTCGCAACTCGAAATGATGGAGGACAAAATCACCAACCGGCTGCACGCCGTGGCCATGGGTTTTCCGCCCTTCAAAGTAGAGCTGCAAAATTTTGCAGCCTTTCCAACCCATAGTCTGCATATTGCCGTAACCACAAAAATTCCTATCAACCGATTGCAACGCGAATTGAAAGCTTTTCAACGGTTGATGAAGCCCGACAGCGAACACAAGCCTCATTTTATGGATGAGCCGAACATTCCGATTGCAAGAAAATTATTGCCCTGGCAATTTGAAAAGGGATGGCTCGAATACCAGCACCGTCATTTTTCGGGGCGGTTCATTGCCGACAGTATGTTGTTGCTGAAGAAACCTGAAGAACAGAAATCTTACCAGGTCGTGCAACGATTTGCCTTTGAAAATTTACCGGTAAACATCAAACAGGGCGATCTGTTTTTCTGAATTTTTTAAAAGGAGAAGATGAATAGTGAATTTGAAGACAGCCCCGGGGCTGATGAAAACGAAAATCAACAACCTGCATACCACAAGGGTCGGGGCGCACAGATCAATACGAAAAACCGGTTCCTCAAAAACCAGCAGGTAAGGGAACACGTGGAAGGCATCGATGACTGGACCGAATCGCACGAAGCCACCCAATACATTGAGCAGGAAGTAAAGAGTATCGTAAACAAAGTTGACAGTCCGGACGTGGGCATGTTTTACAGCATGAATCCTTACCAGGGATGCGAACATGGTTGCATTTATTGCTATGCCAGAAATGTGCACGAGTACTGGGGATATAGTGCGGGCCTGGATTTTGAACGCAAGATTGTGGTGAAGAAAAACGCGCCTGAAATGTTGCGGAAATTTTTGATGAACCCACGATGGGAATGCGTTCCCATCTCCATCAGTGGCAATACCGATTGTTATCAGCCCGCCGAACAGCATTACCGGATTACCCGGCAGCTATTGGAAGTTTGCAATGAATTCAGTCAGCCAGTTGGATTGATTACCAAAAACGGCGGCATGCTGCGCGACAAAGACATCCTGAAAAAAATGGCGTCCAGGAACCTGGTGTCTGTACTCGTATCCATCACCTCCTTCGACGAAGATTTGAGAAGGCTGATGGAACCGCGCACCACCACGGCAAAACAAAGGCTGCGCATTATTCGTGAGCTAAGCGATGAAGGCGTGAGGGCCGGTGTGATGCTGGGACCCATGATACCCGGACTGAATGAACACGAGATGCAACGCATCATGAAAGCGGCCAGTGAAAACGGCGCCAAATTTTCGGCCTATACATTTATTCGATTGAATGGTGCGATTAAATTGCTGTTTCACGATTGGCTGTACAAAAATTTTCCCGACAGGGCCGACAAAGTATGGCATCTTATTGAATCGGGTCACGATGGAAAAGTGAACGACAGTAGATGGGGTGTTAGAATGCGCGGCGAAGGAAACATCGCGGCGCTCGTGGCGCAACAATATAAAAAATATGGCAAGTTATATGGCCTGAATGCAGAACGTTGGGAACTGGATTGCACCAAATTCTGCAGGCCAGGGCAACAGCTGAATATGTTTGGATGAATGTTCACAATCTAAATCGACCTTCTGTCAATCAAAAGGAGTGATGGCTAAATCGATTTTTGTTAACTTTAGCCATATTTGCCAGCAACATGTCATTCACCGTTGAAGTTAGCCTTGATAAGGATGGGAGTTCAGTACTGTTAAAAGATCTGGATGCGGGTACAGAAGCAACCATTCTTCCAGAGTGTGGGGCCATCCTCAATTCTTTTTCCATTCCCTGGCAAAAGGGCCGGTTGAATGTTATTGATGGATACGACGGCGCCACCGATTTCAAACAGCATGCGGAAGCCAAAGGTTTCAGAGGCTGCAAACTCTCACCCTATGTTTGCCGGATTCCGGAAGCGCGATACCAATTCGCCGGTAACGAATACCATATCGGTAAATTCAAAGTGCAAAACGCATCTATTCACGGGTTGCTTTACGATTTGCCCTTCTTCCTGAAATCCACCCACAGCGGTGCCACCCATGCTTCGGCCACCCTGAGCCATAGTTATGGAGGTGATGACCCCGGTTACCCCTTCGCGTATACGTGTACGATAGAATATAAGCTGGAGTCGGAAAACGCGCTCACCCTGACCACCACCGTACAAAACAACAGCCATAGCCTGATACCCATTGCCGATGGATGGCATCCCTACTTTAAACTGAATAAGAGAGTAGATGAATTGCAGTTGGAATTCCAGAGCATGGAGATACTTGAGTTCAATGACGGACTGGTGCCAACCGGGAAATATTTGCCGTACACCGATTTCAATGGCGTGAAAAAAATCAATGGCACCTTTTTCGATAATTCATTCACGTTGAATTTTGCGGAATGCCAGCCGCTTTGTGTGCTGCGCGATCCGGAAAAGAAAGTACAGGTAGAAATCCTGCCTTCAAAATCATATCCCTTCCTCCAAATTTATACACCACCTCACAGAAACAGCATTGCGATCGAAAATCTCAGCGCCGCACCAAACGCCTTTAACAACCAAATGGGACTGGCCGTAATGGGTCCCGGAGAAAGTCGCAGTTTTCAAACAAAATTCAAGATCAGTTCATGGACCTGAATGGCAAAGACCTAGCGAACAAAGTGTCATTGGCTTTTCGGGAAAAATATAACGGCCAGCCGCGGTTATTTTTTTCACCCGGCAGGATCAATATCATTGGAGAACACGTAGACTACAATGATGGATTCGTGATGCCGGCAGCTATCGGCAAGGGCGTTTACTATGCCGTGGCGCCGAACGATTCCGAAAAAATAAACATTTTTGCCAATGACCTGAATGAAGAACTGAGTGTTCATGCAGACGACATCAAAAAAAGCAAAGGCTGGAAAAACTATCCGCTGGGTGTATTGCACGAATTGAAACTGAAAGGCATCGCCTTAAAGGGATTCAACTGCGTTTTTGGCGGAGACCTGCCGGTGGGAGCCGGCATGTCGTCATCAGCGGCGGTTGAATGTGGGTTGGCTTTTGCGCTCAATGAAATTTTTGGGTGGTCGCTGGACAGAATGGAAATCGCCAAACTTTGTCAGAAGGCCGAACACGCCTATCCAGGTGTGATGTGCGGAATCATGGATCAGTTCGCCAATATGATGGGTAAACGCGACCATGTTATGTTGTTGGATTGCAGAAGCCTGGAATACCGTTACCTGCCACTGTTGCTGGATGAATATGATTTGCTGATGGTGAATTCAAAAGTGCACCATGCATTGGCTTCGTCCGAATACAATTTGCGCCGCGAGCAATGTGAAGAAGGATTGCATATTATTCAGCAACACCTGCCGGCAGTGCAAGCACTGCGTGACGTGAAAGAAAAAGAACTGTATGATTTCCTGGATTTGATGCCATCAGAAACCTTTCAACGATGCTTGTATGTTGTGCAGGAAATTTCCAGGACCAGGCAGGCCGCCAAATTATTGGACCAGGGTAGACTGGCCGACCTGGGAAAACTGATGTTTGCTACACACGAAGGATTGAGCAAATTGTATGGTGTTAGCTGCGACGAGCTGGATTTTTTGGTGGCGGAAGCGGCAAAAGAACCGGCCATATTGGGTGCACGCTTAATGGGTGGCGGCTTTGGTGGATGTACTATTAATATCATCCATCGCTACGCAACGCAGCAATTCCTGCATAATTTGCTACCGAAATATCATAAGCAATTTAAAATCGAAGCCGCTTCTTATCTCATTAATCTTTCAGACGGCACTTTCACTATACCCTGATATAGATTTTCCGTTTGTCCATCCAATAGCCAACCAGCCAGCACAGCATCATGTAGCTTAGGGCGAAGAATAGCGAACCAAAAGCGCCTGGCAATACTTTCTGATAAACTTCATTATTGATGGCCTGGAAAAGTGATACCCTTGGTGCTGTTCTGATCATATAGAAAACGGTTACGAGGAGTTCCGAAAGCAGGTATATTGACAAAGGATTTCTTCCGAAAACCTGGAAGAAGTAGGTCCATTTATTCCAAGACCTGATTTCTATTATATAAATCAAAATGCCGAGGATGATCATGTCAAGACCAACAGTATATAATACAAAAGAGCTCGTCCACAATTTTTTGTTGATGGGGAAAAGGAGGTCCCAGAAATAAGCTGTACATAGGGAAACGAATCCGGCAATCATTAGCCTGGCAACCGTTTCATAAGACTTACCCCCTTTCTGTTGTACAAACAATCCGGCGTAATACCCCACCACAACATTTACTACCGATGGGAAAGTGCTTAACAATCCTTCAGGATCAAAGGGCACGCCTTCTCCATGATAAAGATGATTGTCTCCCAGAATGGCGCGGTCTATCGTTTCACCGAGATTTCCCAGCATGGTATAGTCGCCACCGAAATAAAGCAACATCCAATATCCCACCAGGAAAATGCCGCTTAAAACCCACACTGCTTTTTTAGGAAGGAAATAAATCATCAGCGAGGCGATGCCATAGCAAAGTGCAATTCTTTGCAAAACACCCATCACACGGGTATGACTAAACGGGGCGAATTCAAAGCCGCCGCCGGGAACTTCCCGAACAAAGGGAAACCAGTACATCAAAAAACCGAGCAGGAATATGAGGGCTGTTCTTTTGAAAATTTTTAACAAAGCTGCGCTTGTGCCCAGCGTTGCGTAACGGGGCATGGTAAAACTCATGGCATTCCCAACCGCAAACAGGAAAGTGGGGAAAACCAGGTCAGTAGGCGTAAATCCATTCCAGTTGGCGTGTAACAGCGGAGAGAAAGGCCTGGCACCACTGCCAGGGGTATTAACGATAATCATGAAGCAAATCGTCATTCCCCTCAATACGTCCAGGGAAAGAAAACGGGGGGCAGTTGTTTTGGTCATTTATTTATATAGTTTGTAGTTTGTGGTTTGTGGTTTATTGTTCGTGGTTTGTAGTTTGTAGTTTCAAGATTCAAGATTCTTGATTCAAGATTCAAGATTCTTGATTCAAGATTCAAGATTCTTGATTCAAGATTCTTGATTCTTGATTCTTGATTCTTGATTCTTGTTTGTGGTTTACAATTTACAGGTTGTTTTTTTGAATTACCAGCAAAGAATGTTTTATTAAACTTGAAACTCTAAACTAGA
>Ga0163162_10002974_pt1 | contig 16181 bp, 14 predicted proteins | sample S55metaG_FD_115310 | JGI IMG/M metagenome (GOLD analysis project Ga0163162, IMG submission 115310) | Switchgrass rhizosphere microbial communities from Kellogg Biological Station, Michigan, USA - S5-5 metaG | ecosystem: Host-associated > Plants > Roots > Rhizosphere > Soil | place: USA...
GTGTGAAGGCATTGTGTTTTGGAGAGTTTGTTCACCTTCCGGAAGAGGACCGTTATGAGGATGTTGGTCAACTTCGAGATGGCGCCTTCACCCAGCAGTTATCCGGAACACAGGCTCGAAACTGGTATCGCGAGGGCGGTGTGAATCTACCTTCATGGTTTGCCAGACCAGAAGTTAGCGCGGCGATCGCTGAGACTTATCCGCCGCAACACAAACAGGGTTTTTGTGTTTGGTTCACCGGGTTGAGCTCCTCGGGCAAGTCGACTACCGCTGAGATTCTGACGGTGCTGCTTCAGGAGTATGGAAGATCCGTTACGGTGTTGGATGGAGATGTCGTTCGCAACAACCTCTCTCAAGGGCTTGGCTTTAGCAAAGAAGATCGCGACGCAAATATTTTGAGAATCGGATTTGTCGCTGCTGAGATTGTCCGACACAACGGCGCCGTAATTTGTGCGGCCGTCAGCCCTTACCGCGCGACACGCAACGATGTTCGAAACCGAATTGGCACTGACCGCTTCATCGAGGTGTTCGTGAATACGCCGCTAGGTGAATGTGAAAAACGAGATGCGAAGGGTATGTATGAGAAGGCAAGAAGGGGCGAGATAACAAATTTTACCGGTATCCAGGATCCTTATGAACCTCCACTCAAACCGGAGATTGAGTTAGAAACGTTACACATGTCAGCCGAAATCAACGCAAGACAAATCGTCAGCTACCTACTGTCGCGTGGCTTCATCAAGTGAGCGTCAACAGATCAAGTAGCGCGCGGCATCGATTCCGGGTGATCAAAATCAGCCGGCTTTCTTCTGGCTCGCGCGCGAGCAGCTTGTAAATCAGCAAGATCCTGTTTCGCCTTCGCCTGCGACCGCTTTCGATCCTCCGCTCGTTCTTTAAGAAGTATTGCGCCAACCGCGACAAAGATCAGATAGAAAACCAGCAATTGCGAACGCTGACGATAAGCCGTACCAACATTCCCCTGAAACACTGAGTATGCGAGAGTCAACATCGTGGTAAACAGAAAGATTGGAGCAACCTTACGCAATCGATGTTTCATGGAGTACCAAATGCCGAGAATGAGTAACGGGAAAGACAACCACCAAACGGTCATTTCAGGCAAAGCCATACCCTGACGTGCCGATGCCAATTGCCAGGGAAACGGCGCAAAGAGCAGATACACTAAACCCTGTGGAATCGCAGTTAGCGCGCCCCCGGCAGTTCCCACATCCACGTCTTGACCGAACCCTGAACCAGCCATGGCCTGATCTTGTCGAACAGTTTGAATCATCTGCAAAGTACCGTAATGCTCAAACTGGGCTGACGCAAAGCGCAATACTCCAACCCAGGTGAGTGCGAGACCGATGAAAGCGATGGCCAAAAATCGACCTACAAAACTTTGGCTGTTCATTGACTTCATTCCAATGATGAAGCTTCCAATAACAGCCGCTGCCATCATGTAAAAAATATAGAAGCGCAAACTCAGAAGACCAAATAGACAACCAGTCAACAAGCAGATGTAACCAATCGACACTTTCTCCAGAAGCTTTAATGTCGCCAAGATCGCGAGTGAAAGAGTGAGAACGATTAGACCATCTTTGAGAGCCTGCGAACTCCACAACACCAATGACGGGAAAAAACAGACCATCGCAGCAGAGAGTCGGGATACGCGTTCGTTATTAAAGAGATTCTTTGCGTTGTAATAGACTACGGCAGCCGTCGCGGATCCTATTGATGCGTTCAACAATTGAATCGCAAAAAGATTGCGTCCCACGATCTGGTAGGCAAAGGCAACTACATACAACATTCCCCAGGCGCTGCCACCGGATTGCACGAAGTTGTTGTATCTAGCTAGATGGTAGGTGTCGCCGCTCCAGGATCTAAGAAGCGAGTCGCCGAACGCGTCATAGGTGATAGCGTCTCCGCCGAAAAATTCTTCCAGGTGAAGAGAAAAAATTCCGGTAGCCACTATCAGCCTGACTATGAGTCCCAAAAGGAATAACCGGATCAGAAAGGTTTTTTCCGGACCGCTCCTCATTAGAACGATCATAGTTGGGATCGAAGTTACAGCGCATACTGCCAATGCTCCATTCGCGTTCGCGGGCACGATGAAACCGATTGCTACGCAAACGGCAAGCAGCAGGATGATAATGGTGCTATTCATGAGTTCGTAAGACTGCTAACTCTTGCGAGTTCAAACGTCATCAGGCAAGTCTGGGCGAGTTCGATGTTCTATCAGGAACTCGTCCTCAGTGCTTAGCGCTTTGATAACTTTGGCCGGTACGCCGGCGATCAAATTGCCTTCACCTTCTAACCGACTGGTGATCACCGAACCAATACCCACAATAGATCGAGCGGGAATGGCACTACCGGGCGCCATCCTTATTTCCGATCCGACGTAGGCGAAAGAGCCAATAGTGATTGGCAAAGTTCGTTGCCGGTTATGCGTCCAGAGCGAAGAGTTTCGACCACCGATTATGACGCGCCTGCCAATTTCAACCCTATCGGTAAAATCAATCTTGTGACCCGCGGTTACAATGCTGCCATCACCCAGAATAAAAGTCGGATCAATCTTGTTAACAACATCCGGATCAGGAATCGAGTTTATCTCATTCATCCTGATAATTTCACAGTAGCGTCCCACAGTTACTGAGTCGCCGCCCCGAATGATATTCAAATGCCCGATTTTTACATGGTCTTTAATGATTAACCGGTCAACGCGTGTAATTACGTTGAAGTGCCCGATGCTGACGTCGTCATCAATCTCACAATATTGAGCGTCAATAATGCTCAGTCCAATGCGGACCCGTTTACCAATCTTGTAGCCATAAAACCAACGATAAAAACTTCTCAGCATGAAGGACGGAAGAAATGCAAATAGAGCCATGACCAACAACCGTGATCTGCTTGCACCATGCATCGTTTCGTCGTGCCCTCACAAAAACCTGACCTAATTGCTTTGTTAACGTCGTTGATTACTTGCTTTTACTTTTGGAGTGTCATCCGTGAAACTGAGCTCCCGCGGAATGAGAAGGAACAGATGACGCTACCGGAACACTCTCGCGCAGAACAGATTTGAAAATCTCGTAGACGCGAGGAGCCTGCGTTTGTGCTGAGTATCGTTCTTCCACGGTCTTGCGACCAGCTCGACCCAAACGCTCACGTAATTCTTTCGACCGCAATAGGCGGGTCAACTTCTCGATCCATTCGCTTTCATTCGCAGCTTGAAATCCATTTTCGTTGTCTTGAATGATGTCTTTATTAACACCGATAGGTGACAAGACGGTTGGTATTCCCAACGCCATAAACTGAAGCGCCTTCAACCCGCACTTGCCTTTGGTCCAGTTATCGTCAGGCAAAGGCATTATGCCAATATCGATGCCCTCGAGATCCTGTACTTCCCTTTCTGAAGTCCATCTTATGGTGTCGACTGCAACACCCTCGATTGCGTAGTCAGTGGCGCCGATCACGCGTAGGCGAAACGATTCGGTCGTGGCCAGTTTTTGCAGAGTCTCTCTCAAAGTGTCGAGATGTTGCGCGGTACTAAAACTGCCGGTCCATCCGATGACCGGTGTCTGGGAATTCCTGCTGCTGTCAAGCAGCTGATATTTTTCGGTGTCGATCGTAGTCGGGATCACAGTGACGTTCTGGTTCACCTGTTTAGCATAATCAGCCAAATAAGGATTCCCGACCATGACGTGAGATGAGAGGCGACAGATCGTCTTGGTCTTGTTGGCGAATTTTAGATAACTCAGATATCCGTTCGAGGGACTGCGATAGGAAACAAAGATCGCATCGTCAAAATCAAAGACGACCGGCACCCCCGAACGATGAATAAGTCGTTCAAAAACTGGTGGTCCAAGTAGAGCCGCTTCGCGAAAGATATAGACTAGATCGAAATTCTTCACTCGTTTAAGAGCATCAAACCGGCGCACAACGCTGCGAGCGACCAGTTGTGCCTTTCGCGCCAACATTCCCGGTCGATGCACCACGGAGTGAAGGTCATTACATTCGAACGGTTCATACGTAATCTCCACGCCACGTTCACGCAACAGCGGTTCCCATTGCTCGATGCGATAACGTTGGCCAGGAGAGGTATCGTAAATGCCAGGCACTATGGCGAGAACGCGCATACTAATCGTTACGACCTCACTGCTCTTTGCATATTAGAATCGCGAACTCCAAATTCAAATGGATCCTGAAGGCCAGTATAAGAGACAGTTTAAACCTCGTCCAATTAGCGTTAAGTGCTTTGTTCTGGCACCTTTGCTCTTCGAATCACATTAGGAACTCAGCACTCGTTCATATAAATCAGCATAACGCTCGATTCCAACAGTTTCGAGATCAAAGAGTTCCGCAGCTACCGACCGCATCTTACTTCTAAGGTCAGGTTCTACAGACATTTGAGCAAGACTCGCTGCCGCTCCAGCATACTCTTCACCGGTAAAGGCTCTGATAAGGACTCCCGCTTTATAATCTTCGACAAGTGAGTCCGAGTCGCCGATGCCGGAATTGATTACTAGCGGCAGTCCACAAGCTAAATACTCACCATTTTTGGTTGGCGACGAAGCCAGCTTTGAGAAGCACGGCTTGATGAAAGCCAGCCCTGTATCTGCAGCGGAAAGATACGAAGGTACCAAGTCGGCCGCCACGGATTTAATACTGAAGTTCGCTACTTGGATGTTTCTGGACAGCATCAATTGCTTGATTCGCTCGTGAGATCCATTTGTGAGCCAGAGAAGATGTGAATCAGTTCTGTTTTGGCAGAAAGAGGCAAAAAAATCGACCATCTGCTCAGTCAAATACCAACCATCGATCGAACCGCTATACACAAGAGTAAACTGCTGGTCCAGGCCAAGCTCTGCGCGACGAACCTCGCGGTCGTGCTGATTAAACGAAAATTTCTTAAGATCGACACAACAAGGAATAACGGCGTGATGAACATCCCGGCCTCGTAGTCCGTCCCAATCTTTTATGATGGGCCAAATCTTCCTGGTTAACGTCACAATTGCATCGGTCTCACGAAGCACCATTCGCTCGGCAAGTTTTGTCACGCGGTAAGGCAAGCCGTTCTTCCGCCAGTGCTCGGCATCGACATATTCTTCGGCCAGCAGACCGCGAAGATCAAAAATCATTTTGATTCCGAAGTTTCGCTTAAGGGCCAATGCAATCGTGGCCGGAATATGGCTGCGTGCATGCACTAGCTCAATCCGCTTTTCCTGCACCAGTGCTTTCGCGAATCTGACTCCAGCAAAAACGTCGTAGGTCGTTGCCGGTATCGACGGCGTCTGGTGGTAGCGAAGCCAGCGCCAGTCGATTCCCTGCTCCAACAATTCTGAGCGGAGTTGGTTCGTTCTCTCCAGACCCTCGGGCTCGAATGCTTTGTTACGCTCAAAGCTTAAGAGTGTGAACTCAACTCCCCTGCTCGCAAGAGATCGCAAATACGGCAAGACCTGCGTCTGGCCGAGCGGATCAAGCATTCCATTGTATGAGATGAATAGAACCCGCCGGCCTTCAAGCCCCATTGCCGGCCTCCACTGTGGCCTTTCGGCTCCAGCGAAACCAATCATGCAAAAGCCATTGAAGAGTTCCAAGGATCGCAGCTGAGTCGATGACTGCCAGCAGCGCCATTATCATAAGGCCTCTAAGAATATTGCTAAGGAACGAAGCGGGGTAACACTTGCTGTTTCGCCTGATCGCTACGGCTGCTCGTCCCGCTAACATAAGAAGCCAGCAAGCAACCGGGAACCAGGCCCAAAGAGGATTGACAATCAGCGTAGCTATTAGCAGAAGGGCGAGTACCAGGTAGCGACTGAGTATCGTCGCCTGCCATTGTCGCCAGAGTCCTGCCAATATATTGAAGCGCGAGTAGACGAGAAATCGTTTGAAGGTCGTTCCAAAAGTTGGTCTGAGGTTCCAATGGACCATCGCTCCGGGTTCGAACACAAATCGGTAACCCGACTCCTCAACTCTATCCATAAAAACAATATCCTCGCCTGACCGCAAATCCTCAGGAAAGCCGTTGACCGCTTCCCAAGCGGAGCGTCGCAAAAGAGTCGACGCGATAAATCTGGGCCGAGTGATAACTCCATCCCGCGCAGAGGGCGCCGGAATGTAGGCAATCGCAGCGCATTGCTTGAAGAAGGTGTCTGTAACAGGAGTCCACGAGCCGTAGACCATATCGATTGTTTCGTCTCGTGCGGCTCTCGATGTTAAGGCTTCAAGCCAGTCCCTGGCTGGTCTGATACCGGCGTCAATGAAACCAAGCCATTCATAACTAGCCGCAGCTGCTGCCAGATTGCGCCCTCGTCCGGGCAAAGCCCCCGCTGTTTTGATCAACTTAACGGGAGCCCCATTCCGAGCATACTCTTCGATAATTTGTGGAGTCGCATCGATAGAACCACCATCGGTAATCACGATTTCATCTGGCCTGCGCGTTTGATTTAACAAGCCGTCGAGTAGCTCACGTATTGAATACTCTTCATCTCGCACAGGTACTATAATGCTTACTTTCATAAAGTTTACTTAAAGTATGCGGGTTTGCCGCTCTTTAAAACTTTTCTCTTTATACAAGAATCGATCTGATCTGGCCTCATTCCTGGAATTGGCGTGTCATCACTAACGGTCAACTCTGGAGCGTTGATTTTGCGTCTCCTGCGGTGCAAAACGAAAGCTTGCGCGAGCGCTGCTAATCGTTATTCTAACGGCCTTCGGGTTGAGCGTACCAGATTTCAATGAACTAGAGTTGCGTTCTCAAGACTCTTGAGGACCAGAGTTCTAAAGATTATTACGATTCATGATAAGGTTCGAACAGACATTCGATGAAGTGAGGTTATCGAACAGTTGGGAACACCGAGACAAGATAACTACAAATGGTTGGCACAAAATTGTCCCATATGCGAAGTGTCACAGAGTCGGTTCCTCGGTCGAAGAGGGGGAAGCGCACACCGCGAAGGACTTGGTGTTGAATGCGCGATATGGCGATGCTCCGACTGCGGGTTGATCTTTCCTAACCCGATGCCGTTCCCCATCCAGGGACTTGACGAGCATTACGGGATGGAGGCCGATGATTACTTTGAACACCACGATACCGAAGCCAAACATTCAGGCGCTTTGGGACTACTCGAACAAGCAGAGATTCTTGTTGGTAGCAAAGGCAAACTTTTGGATATCGGTAGCGGAAGGGGCGAGCTGCTTATCGCTGCCAAAGAAAAGGGCTGGGAGGCGATAGGCATCGAACCTTCGAGCAGTTTTGCCGAACGATTACGTCGGGCTGGAGTGGAGATAAGACAAGCGCCGGTAGAACAATGCGGTTTCGAAGAGTCTTCTTTTGACGTCGTGATATTAGCGGCTGTGTTGGAGCATTTATACAATCCTGATGAGACTATCCGGGAGATTTCTCGAATTCTCCGCCCCGGCGGCGCGTTGTTTCTGGACGTGCCTAACGAACACGGTTTGTATTTTCAAATGGGCAACCTGTATCTGAAGCTTCGCCAGCGAGACTGGGTTTTGAATCTCGCACCTACTTTCTCTCCGTTCCACGTCTTTGGCTTCGGGTCGAAATCGTTGCGACGATTGCTGTCTAAATATGGTTTTGCAATAGCAAAGTGGGAAGTCTATGGCGGCACGAGTCTTGTGCCAGGCAAACAGGGCTTTGTCGGTTTAGTTGAACAACAGGCAGCGAGATTTGTAACCTTCTTGAGCAACTTCGCTGGCCTGGGAACTTACATCGAAGTATGGGCCATACGAAAGTAGCCCGGAATACAATCCACAGATTTCGTCGATTACACAGATTCCTCGAACGCATTAATCGAGTTTAAATTCCGAACGCCAGTCCGTTTTCTCTTTAAACTCAGGCTGACCTTCCTTTACCAACACGAAGTTCTCCAGCACAAGAACGTCCATCTCAGTCCGCATAAAACAACGATAGCTGTCTGTTGGAGTACAGACGATCGGCTCGCCTCTGACGTTGAAGCTCGTATTTACGATCACAGGACAACCGGTTAGATCTTTAAACGCCGCGATAATCTTCCAGTAAAGCAGGTTAGTTTCCCTTCTGACCGTTTGAATCCTTGCCGAGTAATCAACGTGGGTTACTGCTGGTATCTCGGACCGCGGAACATTCAATTTCTCAATTCCCCAGAGTTCGTCCTGCTCTGGTGTCATCTCTTTTCTTTTGTTTGCCGACACGTTCGCAACCAGCAACATGTAAGGACTGTCGGTATCGAGGTCAAACCATTCGGCAACATCTTCACGCAGTACACTCGGCGCAAATGGTCTGAAGCTTTCACGATATTTGATTTTCAAATTCATCAGCGACTGCATCTTAGCTGAGCGAGCGTCACCGATAATGCTGCGACCTCCGAGTGCTCTTGGGCCAAACTCCATTCGTCCTTGATGCAAACCGATAACTTTCCCCTGGGCCAACATTTCCGCAACAACCTGTGCAAGTTGATCTTGAGGATAGCTCTTATAAGGCAGGTTGTTCGCAGTCAGGAAATGCTTGATACTCTCTTCGCTGTCTCTTGGTCCAAGGTAGGAACCCTTCATGGCGTCGGCATAGGCCGGCAAGCCATTATTTGTTGAGTGCTGAGGTTGCCACTGGCCCAAACTCTCGGCACTAATTCTTGGTTGATCGAGATATCGATGCCAGATGGCCAGCGCTACGCCGAGAGCTCCTCCCGCATCTCCGGCTGCAGGTTGAATCCAGACATTCCGAAATGGAACTTCTCTTAAGACCTTCCCATTCGCCACACAGTTTAGAGCCACGCCGCCAGCCATACAGAGATTGTTCATTCCAGTCTCTTGCTGAACGTAGCGGGCCATGTTCAGCAAGACCTCTTCGGTGATCACCTGAATGCTTCGCGCCAGATCCATTTCCCGTTGGCCAACTCTTGACTCAGGTTTTCGTGGTGGGCCACCGAGTAACTTGTTGAAGGCGCGATTAGTCATTCGCAAACCCTGCGAGTATCCAAAGTACTCATGATTCATGCGAATGCTGCCGTCTTCCTTGATCTCAATCAGCTTATCTTTTATCAAGTCGACATAGCGCGGTTCACCATAAGGAGCCAGGCCCATGACCTTGTACTCACCACTATTAACCTTGAATCCCGTGTAATACGTGAAGGCGCTATATAAGAGGCCCAGACTGTCGGGATATCGCAACTCCTGTAGCAAGGTCAGGTTGTGACCTTTGCCCACTCCGATAGAACTGGTGGCCCATTCGCCAACGCCATCGATCGTCAGGATTGCCGCCTCTTCGAATGGAGATGGATAGAACGCGCTCGCTGCGTGACTTTCGTGATGATCGCCAAATAACAGTTTCCACTTGAACTTTTTCCCGAGCTTCTTCGCCCGTCTTTCATCATCTTCACCACCCGTCTTAGCCATCTCAGTCCGGATCAAATCGGGCATCCAGAGTTTTTCTTTCATCCAGAGTGGCATTGAGCGAAGGAAGGAGCTGAACCCAGCGGGCGAATAATCGAGGTAAGTTTCGAGCAGGCGATCGAATTTCTGCAGAGGTTTGTCATAGAAGCCGACGAAATCGATTTCTGCCGGCGTTAGTCTGGCTTCCTGAAGACAAAAACGAGCGGCGTGTAGCGGGAAACTGTGGTCATGCTTGATTCGAGTGAACCGTTCTTCCTGGGCTGCTGCCACGATATCGCCATCGATGACCAGACAAGCGGCCGAATCGTGATAGAACGCCGATATCCCAAGAATGCTTACCACCTGATCAGCTGCTAAAAAAGAGTGTAGATAAATGGAGCGAGTGCCGAACTCTTAGCGAGTACCAGCAGTACGCCAACAAGTACAAGTGTAATGACGATTGGCGCAAGCCAATATTTCTTGTTCTCGCGCATGAATTGCCACAGCTCATTGACGACTTGTACTTTCGACATGCAAAGGCTCTCAGAACATCTTCTCGTAATGTTTGGTGTCGAGTTGACGCGCGGGATAGGGATGCCAATACGACTCGCCCGAACTTGCTCTCCGGTTGAGCGGATCCCAGCCCATCGCTCGTTTGATTAATCCGATCGGAGTGAGGATAAGAAAAAAAACAACGGCAAGGATGATTCTGGTTGAAATGTACGACAGCCCTTCCGCCAGAAGCATCCATGCCTTATTCGGAAACACGAGCGAGCGGGGCAGCAGCAGGCCGAGAACGATCAGTAACGCTCCCAACGCTAGAGACTTGTAAGACAGATTGGTGAACTTCTCACGATAGATCCACCAGCCCGACAAAAGAACCAACACTCCGCCGACCACGAGGCCAAATTCACGTTCAGCCCTCAAGGAGCGTCGGTTTGTCAGGTGCTTACTCAAGTGCCCGGAATTACTCAACTGGGAACACTCGCCTTCATAGGCGCGCTGGCCTTTTCAAGTTCGCCTGCGATCCAGTGATAAGTACGATCTAATCCGTCTTCGAGTGATATCGCGGGCTCCCAGCTCAGCACCTCACGCAAGCGAGTATTGTCTGAATTTCTTCCGCGCACACCTTGAGGCTTCGTGACGTCGTACCGTTTTCCTATGCGCTTGCCCGCTATTTTCGAGACCATGTCGACCAACTGGTTGATGGAAATCATTCGATCTTGTCCGAGATTAATCGGATCGCGATGGCTACTTTGCATCAAACGATAGATTCCTTCGACGCAATCATCGATGTAACAATAAGAGCGAGTCTGTTCACCGTCGCCCCACACTTCGATGTCATCGCCATCTTTTGCTTGCGCGACCTTACGGCAAATAGCGGCCGGAGATTTTTCTCTCCCACCGTCGTAAGTTCCGAGTGGACCAAAGATGTTATGGAATCGAACGACTCTGGTATCGAGACCAAAATCTTCGGTGTAATGGCGACAAACCCGTTCCATGTACAACTTCTCCCAACCATAGCCATCTTCGGCGTCTGCGGGATACGCATCTTCTTCGCGTAGAGGAGTGATGTCAGTCTCTTTTTGTTTGTAACCGGGATAGATACAGGCACTTGAAGTGTAGAGATAGCGCTTAACTCCGTTAGCTCGCGATGCTTCGATGGTATTCATATTTATAAGCGTATTGTCGCGAACAATCACCGCCTTATTGTTTTCGATGAAGCCAATGCCACCCATGTTAGCGGCGAGTCCATACACTTCATCGATGTCGCTGGTAGCTTCAAGACAATTATTCGGCACTGACAGGTCGAGCAACTTGAAATCGTGAGCAGAGGTTGGCTCGTACTCAGGCTCTTTGACGTCGACGCCTCGAACCCAGTAGCCACGGTCCACCAGGTACTTCGTTAAATGATGACCAATAAAACCTCCAGCTCCGGTTACCAGCACTCTTGTTTGTTGTGTCATTTAATATCCTTCTCCGAATTTGCGTTCTCAATGTAAATGCAAACCATAAAATGGCCGGCGAAACTAATGCAAGTATAATCCGCGCTAAAAAGCTAAGCGCTAGGACTCATTCCCAGCCTGCGTAGACAACCCCAAAATGGCCTGTTCATTAAACTCTCAGGATGCGCACGAAGAGCACGTAACAACCACTTGGTCGCTTCGGACTTCCGGCCCGCCTCGCTTGCAGCGTACGACAACCGAAGGAATCGAGTCGCACGACACCAACGTTGATCTGCGCCTTGGAGTTGCGGCTCGTAGAATTCAGCGATGCGGTCGAATTCTTCGATCTGCCGGTGCCCCTCTGCGATTGTCTTGCTTACTTCGTGGAGACGATAGCCGGCCATTGGTAGCGGCAAGTACTCGCAGTTGTGTCCGTCAAGTAGCAGTCGAACGTATAGATCGTGGTCAAAATCATAATTCCAGCGTTCCTGAAACCCCGATCTAACTATGTTTGTTTTCCAAAAGTGTCCTGGCTGAGGGGCTTTGTACGCCCATGAAAGACAATGAGCGGCGGACTTCGGAATAACTGCGTGAATCACTTTTGTTTCGTGGCCAAGTCCGAACATTACAGTGTCGCCACAAACCCACTCGCTTTGTGGATGTTGTTCGAAATGATTCATTACAGCGTTGAATGTACCGGGAAGATAGACGTCGTCGCTGTTGATAAACGCAAAGATGTCGCCGGTGACTTTCTCGAGGCCTTTGTTGATCGCATGAACCTGGCCACGATCCTTTTCGCTCACCCAATAAGCCAATCGATCTTCGTAGCGACGAATAATCGAGGCACTCTCGTCCGTGCTACCGCCGTCAATGATGATGTATTCAAGATTCTCAAAGCCCTGATTCAAGACGCTGAGAATGGTCTCTTCCAGAAATCGCCCCTGGTTAAACGACGGTGTCACTATGCTGAGTTTTAGGGTCATTCAGAATTTAACCTTCAAGGCTTGAAGCTTTTGATAGCATCGACAACATAATCCTGCTGCTCATCACTCAATTCGGGAAACATGGGTAGGGCCAGGGTTTCTTTAGCAGCAAGCTCAGCTTCGGGAAAGGCTCCTTCCTTATAACCTAAATACGAAAAGCACTGTTGCAGATGAAGAGGGATAGGGTAATAGATCTTCGTTCCTACGCCCTTCTCACGTAGGTAATTCATCAATTGATCTCGATAGCGAGGTACTCGCACGACATACTGGTGAAAGATGTGACGCGCTTCCTCACGGACGAAAGGGACACGCAGTTCGAAGTCCAGGTCTACCTGTTTCAAGAGTTCCGAATAACGTGCGGCACGATTTGCTCGCCCATCACTCCATTCATCGAGATGGGGCAGCTTTACTCGGAGAATCGCCGCCTGCAACTCGTCAAGTCGACTGTTGAGTCCCACTTCTGAATGCTCGTACTCTGTAACACCGCCATGAGCCCGTAAACGTTTCAGTCGCTCGGCGAACTGTTGGTCGTTTGTCGTCAGCATTCCGCCATCACCACCGCCGCCCAGGTTCTTGGTGGGATAGAAACTGAAGCAGCCCACTAAACCGATTGAGCCCGCGCGTCGACGGCGATCTTCGGCGCCAATCGCCTGTGCGGCGTCTTCAACAATCGGCACACCTTTTTTCGTGCTTAATTCCAGCAGCGGATCCATTTCAGCACACTGGCCGTAAAGGTGAACCGGCATGATGGCCCGGGTGCGTGACGTAATCGCATTTTCCACCTGGGCCATATCAAGGTTGTAGGTGTCCGGATCAATATCGACAAATACCGGGCGGGCACCTGTACGAGTAACAGCGCTGGCAGTAGCAAAGAAGCTGAACGGTGTCGTGATGACTTCATCGTCAACTTTTGAGTCGAGCGCCATCAAGGCCAGCAGTAAAGCATCTGAACCTGACGCACATCCGATCGCATACCGCGCATTTGAGTACTGCGCCAGCGATTGTTCCAGGTCGGCAACCTCGCCGGCTAACACAAAACGTTGTGAATCAAGTACTCGCTGGACAGCCTGGGAAAGGTCATCACGAATCGAGACATACTGAGCCTGTAAATCAAGTAGCGGAACGTTCATCTGAAAACTGTAAGATTGTTAGCTGAGCTGAAGAGGATTGGTCGTTAGACGTCCGTATACAAAATGCTGTGTTCACGTGAGGTCACGCGAACACAGCCGATTTTAGTTTCCTAGGCCGCTCCACCCGCAGACGCTTCACGTCCTTCTTCAGGGTCCGTCGAGTAGTAACTCGAGTAGTAACCCGAGTAATAGTAATCCTGAGACTCAAGTCTCACGTTGTTGAGCACCACTCCAAAGATATTGGCACCGACATCCAACAACTGCTGTTTGGCTCGTCTGACCACGGCCCGAGAGCTTCTGCTACCGTGCACGACAAGAACCACACCATCGACCATGGTGGAAAGAATGGAAGCGTCGGTGAATGAGATCGCCGGGGGCGAGTCGATGATGATGTGCGCAAAACGTTGGCTCAGCTTCGCCAGAAGTTTCCTCATCTCCTCTGATCCGAGTAGTTCAGCCGGGTTAGGTGGAACTGGACCCGAAGTTAAGACCTTCAAATTTGCACCCTTCTGGTAAGACTGCAAGCTACTGTCTATATCTCTTTCACCCGACAGCAAGGTAGTTAAGCCCTTTGCATTCGAGACTTCAAATTGAGCATGCAGACGCGGCCTTCTGAGGTCGCAATCGATAATCAAGACTTCCGCCCCAGTTTGGGCCAACATGAACGCAGTATTGATCGCGGTCGTAGTCTTTCCTTCTGAAGGCTGACTGGAAGTAACCAAAATTGTTTTTGGGGGTTGACCGGCTGACGACAACAACAGCGAAGTTCGCAAGTGACGGTACGACTCAGCTATCGGCGAGCGGACGTCATTCACCATAGCCAGGGCAGTTGAATCCGAGCCTCCGACGGCGGCCACTCCTTTAAGGCGACCTTTTTCTCCGCGACTCGCAGGAATCAAAGCGAGAGCCGGAAGGTGAATGTATCGATCGATATCGTCGACCGACTTAATGGTGTCATCAAGGAAGTGGAGTAAGAAGGCGAGACCAATGCCAGCTACCAGCGACAACATAAACGCGATCATGATGTTTCTGACGCGCGGTGGTCCGATCGGAACTTTAGGAACGCGGCTGTAATTTTCGATGCTGACCTCGTTCGACAGATCGCTCGAGGTTAAGGTGATCTCTCGATATCGCTGCATCAGAGTGGCCACGTATTGCTTATTAGTTTCCAACTCCTGCGTCATTGAGGCCATCTCGATCTGATCTCGAGTCTGCTGCGAGGTAATGCCTCTCTGTTTCGCATACATATCGAGCAGGCTTTCCTCGTGTGCTTTTTCAGCCTCGTAATTGGCTTTCAAGGTCGCGATAGCTTCTGCCGCGGCCCGGTTCAACTCATCTGCTAAAGGTTTAAGCGCCGCATCAATCTTCTTAACTTCCGGCCATTCAGGCGTGTAAGTGACTAACAGGGCGTCACGCTTTTCTTGAAGTTCAGACAAGCGGTCGCGAAGTTTTGAGACACGAGCTGACTTCTGTACTTCCGGTATGGAATAAATATCGGTGGATGACTTGGCACTATTGTAAACAGCTTCTGCCGTCTTGCGGTCGTTTTGAGCTTGCAGCAACTGCGTGCTCAGTTGACTCGCACGCACATCCTCGACGTTCATACCCTTATCAATCGAGAGTGGCAGGTTGTGCGATTTAGCATATTCAAACTGTGCCTGCTGGTCAGCCTTGATCTTGCTTTGTAGTTCTGAAATCTGCTTTGACAGCGCAATAGCATTTGCGCTTGATCCGAGTTCCGAACGCTGGAGATTATTGTTAGCAAAGACGTCAGCAAGGGTGTTGGCGATCTTCTGGGCCATCTCCGGATCGCTATGTCTGTATTTAATACTGAAAAGATTTGTTCCCGTGATACCGGCAACTGTTTCGCCGCCAATGATCATATCTTCGAACGGTTCGAGCCGTGCGAGCTCTTCAGCTGAAAGAGGTCGATCTCTTAGTTCGCTTTCACTGACCAGCTCTAACCCTGTAGATGCTGCCGGAGTTGCAGCGACCGGCTTCTTTGGACCTTGTCCAAAAAGACTCTTCAACGCGGTAAAAACGCCCGCCTGCGACGCCCCGCCAGTAAACTTAGAATTATTAGGAAGGTCCAGGGTGAGAACAACTTGGCGCGCCAATGAAGGACTTTCCAACAGTTTTATTTGAGTGCCCCAGAAATTAGCATCGGGCTGTGCATTGAGAACGAACTTGTCGGTAGAAAAAACACTCTTGCTTCGCTGCTCGATTCGAATTGTAGCTTCGCCTTCATAGATTGAGGGCTGTCGAAACATCTGAATCGCAACCAAAGAAGTCACGACCAGGCAAAGACTTAAGATCAGCCATTTTCGCTTAAGGATTACGAAAAGGTAGTCGCGAATCTGGCTTGGTTCGGTGGCGGCTGGCCCGTATGAGCGACTTAGATCACTCAGCGGCTTATCAAGCGTACGCTCGACCGATGGTAAAGGCATCAACCGGTTATCTTGGGACATCATTGGCTTTAGCTCTCAGATTACAAAACTCGGGGCATAGAATAATAACAGAGACTCGCCGTGAGGCAAGCCAGTTTACGGCTTTTCGAGCGCCATTTTCGCAGGTTTGGCGAAGGAATCGAAGCTAAAACACTTCCGCTCGGCCCGTAGCTTCAGCCTGCAGGTGGTCGACAAATTGGCTGAGTCCTTCCTGCCATTCCGGTAAAGGCTCCAAACCAAGCGCTTTTGATAACAAACACTCCAACTTTGAATTTCGCGGCCGCGGAGCCGGTCTCTCGAGTGACTCCATCGTTA
>Ga0163162_10002976_pt1 | contig 16179 bp, 11 predicted proteins | sample S55metaG_FD_115310 | JGI IMG/M metagenome (GOLD analysis project Ga0163162, IMG submission 115310) | Switchgrass rhizosphere microbial communities from Kellogg Biological Station, Michigan, USA - S5-5 metaG | ecosystem: Host-associated > Plants > Roots > Rhizosphere > Soil | place: USA...
CTCTTCCTTATAGCAAGGGGATACTTAGTACTATTATGGATCCGATTGCTTACTATCACCTTAATAATCTAAAGGATGTCCAATATTTCAGAGAACAAAAGGTAGGAGAGCTTAAATATCTGAATAACTATGTTCCTGTAAGAGATGAGAAAGGCAAAGAATATGTTTATTTAAATATCCCTTACTTCGAATCGCAGAGCAAATTAGAGGAAGAAATATCTAACTTTCTTGTAACAATAATTAATCTCAACGCGTTTATTTTCATAATTGCAGGGATTATCGCTTTCTTTATTACTAACAGGATCACCCGCTCATTCTTCTTTATAAGCAACAAAATGAAAGAAGTGAGCATTGGAAAAACTAATGAAGTTATTAACTGGGAAAGAAAAGACGAGATAGGCGAACTTGTAATAGAGTATAATAAAATGGTCCTCAAGCTTGACGAAAGTGCCCAAATGCTTGCTAAGACTGAAAGAGAAGGCGCATGGAGAGAAATGGCAAGGCAGGTTGCCCACGAGATAAAGAACCCGCTTACCCCAATGAAGCTGAACCTTCAGTACCTACAAATGGCCATTGATAATAAGAGCCCAGATATTACCCGTATTACTTCTAAAGTGGCTACGATCCTTGTTGAACAGATAGATCATCTTTCAAAGATCGCCAGCGACTTCTCGCAATTTGCAAACATTAATTACGGGAATGATGACATTTTTGATGTAAATCATTCAATTGAGCAACTGATTGCCTTGTACTCTGCTAATCCTGATATTCAGATAAATTTTGATCCAGCAGATGAAAAATTGCTGATAAAAGGAGACAGGACACATATTTACAGGCTCTTCACCAACCTGTTGGAAAATGCCGTACAATCAATTCCACAGCACACTCCTGGAAAGATCATTATTAGCACCCAGACAGAAAATAATTTTGCACTTATCACCGTCAAAGACAATGGAATGGGGATTCCAGCTCAAATGCAACATAAGATCTTCATCCCCAACTTCACAACTAAAACCTCCGGTACTGGTTTAGGACTGGCAATGTGTAAAGGAATAGTGGAGAGAATGAATGGAGAGATATGGTTTAAAACTAAAGAAGAAGAAGGAACTACATTCTTTGTAAAACTACCCCTGGCTGAATAAAGTATAAGGTCCAGGTACCTAAAAAATATTCTTTTTCTTCTTTACATCTTCAAGGAACCTTTCAAATTCCAATAATGAATAGCTACTTAGATTATTCTGCTTTGCTATCATTCCTTTCTGAGCAATAAGGACCCCATACTTTACATGCTCAAATTCAAGTACTGAGTGAGCATCCGGATCTATTGATATAAGAACGTTCTTTTCCAAGGCATAATGAAGCCACTGCCATCGCATGTCAAGGCGCTTTGGATGTGCATTTACTTCTATTACTACGTGGTTAGCGGCACATGCGTCGATTATTTTTTTATAATCAACGCTATATCCTTTCCTGCTTAATAACAGTCTGCCTGTCATATGCCCTAATATAATGGTATAAGGATTCTCAATTGCTTTCATAAGCCTCATCATAGCCTTGGCCTCATCCATCTTGAGATTCGAATGCACCGAAGCAATAACGAGATCAAAGGTTGACAGAATATTATTGCTATAGTCCAGATTACCATCCCCTAAAATATCACTCTCTATACTCTTAAATATTTTGAAAGGAGCATATTTGCGGTTCAATTCTTCCACTTCCTGATGCTGGGCCTTGATTCTATCCTCTGTAAGCCCTCCAGCATAAAATGCTGACTTGCTATGATCGCTAATCACCAGGTACTCTAATCCATTATTGATTGCTGCCTTTGCCAACTCCTCAATTGTATTACTTCCATCACTCCATTTGCTATGGGAATGAATAATTCCTTTTATATCTGCGGGTTGTATCAGAACAGGTATGGAGTGATCCTTAGCAGTTTCTACTACTTCGGCAGTTTCCCGAAGACATGGTTCAATGTATTGCAGGTTAAGCTTCGAAAATATCTCCTCTTCTGAAGCCACTTTCATATCTGCATTGGGATACTGTGAATTAAAAGCATCTATAAATACCTGTGATCCTGTTGTTGTAAAAAGTCTTCCAGAAATACTTGCCTTATCAGAAGTGAATACTTTTATTTTTATGATGCCATCATACTTATACAGGATAAAATCTTCGGATTCCTCAAGCAACACAAATTGAGTTTGAGTTGATAGAGAATCAATCAGGTTCTTTTTATCTGCTGCAACAACATACTCAAGTGTTTCAATCGTTTCCTCCTGTCTTCTGAAATCTCCTGTTATAAATATATGTTCATTCTTAAGTGCTTCTTTTAGTCGTGTAAGCATTTGCGCAGCTAGAAATTCTACCTGTGCGTATAAATAATTTCCTTGTCGCTCCTGGTAAAAATTGATAGCTTCAATAACATTTGTCTGAGTTGCTTTACCAAATCCTTTATAAAGAAGCAACCTGTTTTCATGACATGCATACAAAAGCTCACCAATATTTTCAATTTCCATCTCTTTCCAAATGACTGCAACTTTCTTTGGACCAAGACCTTTAATACTCATTATCTCCAATATCCCCGGAGGAGCGATCTGCAGAAGATCCTCAAGAGCCTTTATCTTACCTGTAGTTTGCAATTCAATTATAGCTTTTCCAACTGATTCGCCTATTCCCTGGATAGAAAAGAGCTCTTCTTTGGACAGTGTATCTATCTGAAGATCAAGGCGATCTACCTTAAAAGCAGCATTTGCATATGTTTTGGCTTTAAATGAGTTCTCTCCATGAAGGTCCATCAACTTAGACAATAATGACAGCTGCTTAGATATTTCCCGGTTGGTCATGCAATAACTATTTAAAGCGAAGATGAGGCAGATTGTTATAAATGCAAAAAGTCCCGAATTGCTTCAGGACTTTTTTATTCGATTTGCAAAGAAAAGAATTACTTCTTTTTCTTAGCTGCTTTTTTAGGAGCAGCTTTCTTTGCAGCTTTTTTTGGAGCGGCTTTTTTAGCGGCTTTTTTTGGAGCGGCTTTTTTAGCGGCTTTTTTTGCAGTTGCCATGTTTTTAGAATTTAATTGTTAGTAAATAATGACCTAAAAGTAAAAACTTTTTTTATACTAACAAAAAAATATTAAGAAATTTTTAGGAAGCTACTTCAACAGCGTTCACAGAAACATATGTTCTGTCGCTTTTTTTCCTTTGAAATTCTACCACACCATCAGACATTGCGAAGATGGTAAAATCTTTTCCAACACCAACATTTTTACCAGGATGGTAAACTGTGCCGCGCTGGCGAAGTATAATGTTTCCGGCAGTTACAGCCTGTCCACCGAAAATTTTTACGCCTAATCTTTTGCTTTGGGAATCTCTGCCGTTCTTTACGGAACCTTCACCTTTTTTATGAGCCATCTCTTGTTAATTTAAAAATTAGAATTGTGAATTAAACGTTGAAAAGTTTTTTTTCAATTAATTCTCTTATGCTATTCCTATGACCTTAATTTGGGTATAATGAGTACGATGACCATGTTTTTTTCTGAAACCTTTTCTTCTTTTCATTTTAAACGCGATTACTTTATCACCCTTAATAGTGTCATTAATTATCTCTGCAGTAACTTTTGCTTTTGCATCTTTTCCAACAGATAATTTATCATTGTTCACTACCATCATCACATCAGGAAATTCAACTTTATCTCCTGTTTTACCTGCGATATGCGGTACATACAAACTTTTGCCTTCTTCAACTTTAAATTGCTGCCCGGCTATTTTAACTACTGCAAACATAACTTTCCAAAATTTAGGAGTGCAAAGGTAAGGGAAAACGGGTTATTTAATCAAGAAAAAAGCTAAAATTATAAATTACGTAAAGAACCATCCAAATGCTTGGAAAACTTTATACAATAAGCATAATATTCGAGTGCCATTAATTTACTGTATATCAATCTATTACACTTACAGCCTCACTAAGTTTCTTAAATCTTACAGCTAATTTGGCAAGAAGATAACCTCCTAACAGACATAAAAAATAAAAGGTGGTATAATCAAAGAGATTATACCCCATTGAAAACCATACATATAGAATACCTGCGGTGGCAAATACAACCAGTAGATCTAATGCTGTAAGGACACACCATGCCCCAATATAACAAAAAGCAATGCCCAAAAGGAAATAAGGGGAATCACCTTTGTGTGCAGCAAATGGAACAAGGATCAATGGCAGCAGAACAGAAGATATAATTAATAACTTATATGCAGTTTTCATAATATAGGTTCTTGAGAATACCGAAGATAGAATTGAGAGGGAATAAAACCTTGAAATATTTATGTGATTTTGAGCCAGAACTTAAAGAAATTCTATTTCATCCTACCCGCACCGATAAACTTCTCCTTATAGTAACCTTCAGAAAGGCTACTGATTATGACACCGTAGTTTGTAGAGGCATGAACAAAGTATCCATTTGCAAGATAAACCCCTACATGAGAGACTCCACCAAATGTGTTGAAGAAGACAAGATCGCCTTCGCACAGATTGTCTTTACTGACGTGAGTACTAGCTTCATATTGTTCTTTGGCTGTGCGGGGAGGGTTAACAGAATATATCTTGCGGAGGAGAGTGCAGCTAAATCCACTGCAATCAATTCCATCCTTATCATTACCACCCATATGATAAGGAGCTCCAAACCATTCATTAATAAAAGAGTAAAGCTGAAGATTGGTAATTGATTCAACTTCTACATTGAGAAGCATGGCGTACTTAGCCTGGAGGCGGGAAACGGATTCAATGTTTGATCCAGGATGTGAAGCTTCAGGTTTGAGTAAGGGAGTTTGTTGCTTGTCATTAGTCAATTGCAACTTATCAGTTGAGGGTATGTTTGGTTGGTTACTTGTGATAGGGTTTCCCGAGGGTGTAAACTCGATCTGCTCAATAAATCTGATGCTTGTTTGAGCTGAGACAATATTGCCTGTAAATATTGCAAGGAGGAGAATAAGCAGAGATTTCATAGTACAAGGTTTGGTAAGGCACATCAAAGGTACTTTTTATACTTAAAGCAGCCAACTGGAAGATAACTACCTGCTTACCACCTTATTACCAGATAACTGATATAATGGAGTCAATATGGAATCACCATAGAGTCAATATGGAGTCAACATGGAATCATTGTGCTGAAGGAATATTAATTCAGGTAAAATATAAGATTATAATTTACAACATCAATAAAAACTAATACTTCTACTAATCATAGTTTGTGGACAAAAGGTAAATAATTACGGCCCTTTTTAATGATATTTGCAGTTAAGTTTTGCGACTTTTAGCCCTATGAAATTTTCTCACCTCCATGTACATACACAGTTCTCTTTATTAGATGGAGCGGCTTCAATAAAAGGCCTTTATAATAAAGCTATAGCAGACGGGATGCCTGCGCTGGCAATTACAGATCATGGTAACATGTTTGGAGCTTTTGAATTTGTAAAGCAGGCTTACAATAATAAGAATGAAGATGGAACGCTGAAGGTAAAACCTATTGTCGGATGTGAATTCTATATAACAGAAAGCAGGCATAGAAAACAATTTAGCAAAGAAGAAAAGGATCCCCGCCATCACCAGATACTAATCGCAAAGAATGAACTTGGATATAAGAATCTTGTAAAGCTTACCTCACTAGGTTTTATAGAAGGTATGTATTCTAAATATCCGCGGATTGATAAAGAACTAATACACAAGTATCATGAAGGGCTGATAGCAACAACATGCTGCCTGGGAGCTTTAGTGCCTCAAACTATTTTAAAGAAAGGTGAAGAGGATGGGGAGAATGAATTCAAATGGTGGCTTAATATTTTCCAAGAAGATTATTATGTAGAATTACAGAGGCATGGATTGCCAGAACAGGAAAAGGTGAATAAGGTTTTACTAAAGTTTGCAAAGAAGTATAATGTAAAAGTTATTGCAAGCAATGATTCTCATTATGTAGATCAGAAGGACTTTAATGCACATGATATATTATTATGCATTAACACGGGAGAAAAGATAGCAACGCCTGCACTCAGAGAATTCAGCGATGATGATGTATATGTAAAGAACAAACGGTTTGCATTTCCTAATGACCAGTTCTATCTTAAGACAACTGCTGAAATGAGCTCGGCATTCGAGGATCTTCCCGAAGCAATAGATAATACAAATGAAGTTATCAGTAAGATAGACCAGCTGAATCTTACCAGAGATATACTTCTACCCCACTTTACGGTGCCTGAAACATTTGGCTCGCAGGATGAATACCTGGAGCACCTAACATGGACAGGAGCTAAGGACAGATATAAAGAAATGACCCCTGAGATAGAAGAGAGGTTAAAGTTTGAGCTCTTTACTATTAAGACAATGGGCTTTGCTGGCTACTTCCTTATCGTGAGCGACTTTATTATTGAGGGGAAAAAGATGGGAGTGTTTGTAGGTCCGGGCAGAGGATCGGCTGCGGGTTCTGTGGTGGCTTATTGTATCGGCATTACTAATATTGATCCTATAAAATACAATCTACTGTTCGAAAGGTTTCTCAATCCTGACAGAAAGACAATGCCCGATATAGATACCGACTTTGATGATGAAGGAAGACAAAAGGTGTTGGATTATGTAGTACAGAAATATGGCAGGAACCAGGTTGCACAGATCATCACATATGGCACCATGGCTGCCAAGATGAGTATTAAAGATGTTGCAAGAGTGATGGACCTTCCCCTTGCTGAAAGCAATTTGCTTGCAAAACTGGTACCTGACAGGCCCGGGACATCACTAAGAAGAATATTGAAAGCTCCTCTATCGGGAGAGAAATCATTAACAGATGAATATGGCAGTGAAGTTTTAGACAGCATCAAAAAGCTACGAGATATTCATGCAAGCGACACTCCCCAAGGTAAAGTATTAAGAGAGGCCGAGATATTAGAAGGCTCTGTAAGAAATACAGGAATTCATGCATCAGCAATTATCATCGCTCCTAGAGATCTTACAGACCTGATTCCTGTTGCTTCTTCAAAAGACTCTGAATTATGGCTTACACAGATAGACGGAAATAATATTGAGTCCGCAGGAGTATTGAAGATGGACTTTTTGGGGTTAAAGACACTCAGTATATTAAAGACAGCTCTACTTCTTATAAAGCAGAATCATGGAGTTGAAATAGATCTTGACACACTGCCTCTTGATGATGAGAAGACCTATAAGCTATACCAGCACGCTGACACAAACGGAACGTTCCAGTTTGAAAGTCCCGGCATGCAAAAGCACTTAAGAGAGCTTAAGCCTGATTGCTTTAACGACCTTATTGCAATGAATGCTCTTTATAGGCCAGGTCCTATGGCTTATATTCCAGACTATATTGAGAGAAAGCACGGAAGGCAACAGATAACATATGATCTTCCTGAACAGGAAGAACTATTAAAGGATACTTATGGTATCACAGTATACCAGGAACAGGTGATGCTGCAATCGCAAAAGCTTGCGGGGTTTACTAAAGGACAAGCTGACTCTCTCAGGAAGGCGATGGGGAAAAAGAACAGGGCTGAACTCGATAAGAGCAAAAGTCTTTTCATTGATGGAGCAACTGCAAAGGGGTTACCTAAAGATAAGCTTGAAAAGATATGGACAGATTGGGAAGCTTTCGCCCAGTACGCATTTAATAAATCTCATTCCACCTGTTATGCTTATGTAGCATACCATACTGCTTACTTAAAAGCACATTATCCTGCAGAGTATATGGCTGCGGTTCTTAACCATGCAGGAAGCATAGATAAGATCACTTTCTTCATGGAGGAATGTAAGAACATGGGATTGAAAGTCCTTGGGCCCGATGTCAACGAATCTCAGAAAGGGTTTGCCGTAAATCAAAAGGGAGAGATAAGGATAGGCTTTAGCGGACTAAAAGGAGTAGGTGAATCTGCAATAGAAAAGATCATCGAGGAGAGAACTAAGCATGGTATTTATAATTCAATTTACGATCTTGTTAAAAGAGTAAATCAAAGAGCTGTAAATAAGAAGTCTTTGGAAAGTCTTGCCCAGGCAGGATCTTTTGATTGCTTTAAGGATATCCATCGTGCACAATACTTCTTTACAGTACCTGGTGAAAATGTGACAGGCCTTGAAAAGATAATCAGGTTTGGGAATCAATACCAGGCAAGTGTGGCTGATACATCTAATACTCTGTTTGGAGATCTGCAGATGACCGCAGTGGCTCCGCCTAAACTAGCAGACTGCCAGCCATGGCCTCTTATCAAATTGCTGGATTATGAAAAGGAAGTGACGGGAATGTTCATCAGCGGGCATCCTTTAGATAACTATAAGTTCGAGATGAACTATTATGGGATCACTTCTATAAGTGAGTTCAATGAGTTTAAAGAAACAGTTGACCTTCAGCCGAACCCTGGCAGATTTTTCAGGATAGCAGGGATGGTTGCGGGTGCACAGCATCGTATAAGTAAGGCAGGTAATAAATATGGGGTGTTCACCATTGAGGATTATACGAGCAATATGGAGCTTATGCTCTTTAATGATCAATATATTAAGTTCCAGAATTACCTGGAACCCGGAATGATCGTTTTACTTACAGGGAATTTCAATAAAAGGTATGAGAGCTCACCTTATGAATTCAGGGTTAATTCAATCATGCTTATGGAAACAATGGCGAAAAGCCTGACCAAAAAGCTTATTGTAAACACCCACCCTAAATTTGTAACTGAAGAAGTAATAGAATTTGTTGAAGAGAATGTAAAGAAGCATCCCGGAACTTCCACCATCAAATTCTCCCTTTCTGATGATTTTATGAAGCTCAAGGCAGGGCTATATAGTTTAGAAAAAGGATTTGAGATGAATGACGAAATGGCAACATTTCTGCAGGAAAGGCCTGAATTAGAAGTGCTTGTAGAGACATAATGAGCGGATTTCGGACAGATGTTAACAATAAACTGACATTATAACAGGTTAGTGGGATTGGCTGTAATTTTGCGAATCATACATTGCTTTAATTATATACTAAATAATAAATAATACACATGGCACAAGAATTAACAGACTCAAACTTTAAAGAAAAGGTTTTAGACTCGGATAAACTGACAGTAATCGATTTCTGGGCAGAATGGTGTGGCCCCTGCCGCGCAATAGGTCCCGTTATCGAAGAACTTTCAAAGGAATATGAAGGAAAGGTCAATATAGGAAAAGTAAACGTTGACCACAATCCTCAGCTTAGTATGAACTATGGCATTACAAGTATTCCTGCTATCTTATTCGTAAAAGGCGGAAAGGTTGTAGATAAACTGGTTGGTGCTCAACCTAAAGGAAACTTTGTAAAGAAGATCGAAGCTCTTAAGTAAGATCAATCTATTAAGATAAGATATAACCCTGCTGACAACCAGCAGGGTTTTTTATTTATAAACACCTATTAGCTAATATTTTCTTAAAAAGCCAGAACCCAATGACTAATAGCCTAATGACTTATATTTGCGACACTTTATAAAAAACTGAATATGAGCTTTAAAAGAGTAAATAATATTACGGGATGGGCAATATGTGTTATTGCATGTATGGTTTATCTCATGACCATGGAGGCAACTGGCAGTTTTTGGGATTGCGGAGAGTTTGTTTCCAGTGCTTATAAGCTACAGGTTCCTCACCCTCCTGGAGCCCCTTTATTCGTCCTAATGGGACGGATATTTACGCTTCCTTTTAGTGATGCAGCGGTTGGTGTTAATACCATGAGTTCGCTAGCCAGTGGATTTACAATACTGTTTTTATTTTGGACAATAACTCACTTTGCAAGAAAGATAATCTTAAATACGGGTGGCACTCTAAGCAATAATAACATTATCGCAATAATGGCAGCAGGAGTAGTTGGAGCGCTTGCTTATACATTCTCCGATTCTTTCTGGTATAGTGCTGTGGAAGGTGAGGTATATGCATTATCATCTTTCTTTACTGCGATCGTATTCTGGGCAATATTGAAATGGGAGCAGGAAGTAACTGAAGAAACAGAAGCAGGAGTTAAAGGAAGATTTACTCGAGCAGACAGATGGATCATACTTATTTTCTTTTTGATAGGCCTTGCGGTAGGTGTCCATCTTCTTAACCTACTTACCATTCCTGCTATTGTAATGGTTTATTATTTCAAAAGATATAAAGTAACCAGGAAAGGAACTTTCTTTGCCTTTCTTATTGGCTGTGTAATCACTGGAATTGTACAGGTTCCTGTAATACAATGGACAATTAAGCTGGCAGGGCAATTCGATATATTGTTTAAGAACAACTTTGGTCTTCCATTCTTTGCAGGATTTACAATCTTCTTTTTATTGCTTACTGCACTGATAATTTGGGGTATAAGAGTTGCCAGCCGCAGGAATTGGAACTTTCTAAAATTGGGCATGTGGGGCATGGCTTTCGTTATCCTAGGGTTCTCAACTTACTTTACTACTCTAATTCGTTCCAGTGCAGATCCTGCAATTGATATGTATAACGTTGATAATCCTGTCAGCCTTGTAGGTTACTTAAGCCGTGAGCAATATGGCGACTGGCCTGTATTATATGGCCAAGACTTTACTGCAGAGCCTACTGAGCAGAAATGGGTTGACATTTATGTTAAGGGAGATAATGCCTATGAAAAGAAAGGAAAAAAGCTTGTTACTGAATATGCCCCGGAAGATATGCATTTCTTCCCCCGGATGTGGGATAACAGTAATGACCAGCACCATGCAGATTATTATTTAGGATTTACCGACAACGTTTCTAAAGATGATAAAGGAAAGTTTGTTGGCAAGCCAAGCATGGGCGATAATATTAAATTCTTTACGCAATACCAGGTATACTGGATGTATTTCAGATACTTCATGTGGAATTTCTCAGGCAAGCAGGACGATATACAAGGAATAGATATTGGAAATGTAAGAGATGGCAACTGGAAAACAGGAATTGGGTTTGTTGACCAGGCTTTCTTCAGCGACCAGAGCAAGATGCCTGATACGATGAAGCATAATAAAGCTAATAACAATCTTTTTGCTCTTCCTCTCATACTGGGGATATTGGGGTTATTGTATCATATTAAGAAAGATAAGAGAGATGCTTTAGTTACTGCACTTCTGTTCTTCTTTACAGGTATGGCGATAATTCTTTACCTGAACCAAGCAGGTAACCAACCAAGAGAACGTGATTACGCCTTCGTCGGATCATTCTACGCCTATGCGATATGGATCGGAATTGGTGTTCTATATGTAAGAGAGCTACTTAATAAATTTGCGAACCTAAGCCAGGCGACCTATGCTTCTGCAGGTTTATGCTTCCTTGCTGTACCCGTTATTATGTGCACCCAGGAATGGGATGACCACGACAGAAGCAATAAGACAATCGCCCCAAGTCTTGCAACTGATTATTTGGAAAGCTGTCCTAAGAATGCAATACTTGTAACCTTTGGTGATAATGACACATATCCATTGTGGTATGCGCAGGAGGTGCAAGGGGTTAGAAGAGACGTAAGAGTAATTAATTCAAGCCTCCTAGGCACAGACTGGTATATAAACCAGCTCAGGTATAAAATAAATGAAAGCGACCCGGTAAATCTTGTTTGGAGAGCTGACCAGATACTCGGAAACAAAAGAGATGGTATTTATTTCGCCCCTAACATACCAGGCATGCAGGTTGATCAGACCAAGCCTATGGATCTCTTAACTTTATTAAGAGATTATGCAGGCAGTGACGATCCAACAAAGTCAGTAGTAAATGATGGTGACTCTCTCTTTATTTATCCTACTAAAAAGGTAAAAGTGCCTGTAGATGTAAATGCAGTCAGACAAAATCCTGAACTTGTAAATAACGAGGACAGCGTATTAAGTGAGATCACTTTCGATATCCCAAGGAATGTTATTGGTAAGAATGAAAGTGCAATTCTGAATATGATCGCCGCTAACAACTGGAAACGTCCTATATGTTTTACTTCACCATATGATGACCTGGGATTCAGAGATTACCTGAGAAATTATGGAATGATATACACCTTAGTTCCTGTCTATAATCCCGGAGTAAACAACAATTGGGTGTTAGACAAAATGCTTAACAAGTTTAAGTTCGGAAACTGCGACAAGAAGGGTGTTTATTATGACGAAGAAAACAGGAGACACCTAAACTCTATCAGGTATGCTTATTCTATTGCAGCGAGAAGTCTTATCCAGAGCGGCAGGAAAGAAGACGCTAAAAAGCTTCTTGAGCATTGCGATAAAATGATGCTTGAGGAAAACTTCCCTTATGGAATGGTATCGCGTTACCAGGATCATAATCAAAGATCTTACGAGTTTCTTGTAGCTGCTGACCAGGCAGGTGATTCTACCCTTGCAAGAAAAGTAGCGACAAGTCTTAGAAAAGATCTTGAGCAGCAAAAAACTTATTACCTAAGCCTTGGGGATGTCTCGGTATCTGATATGGAAAATATCATTATACGGATATATTCAAGCAGGACTGAAGGAGAGCGGAACAGCTGGATAGAGCACCTGGCTCCAAAGCAAAGATCATTGTATGAAGACATTCTTAGGACATATACTCTTTTAGAACAAATAGACAGGGTCAGCTCTGTGAGACCTCCTGTGTCGATAGCTCCTGAAACACACGATACACATAATCTGGAGGCACCTAAAAAGGATGCTCCAAAGAGTAAGTAAGGTTATTGAATGTATTAAATAAAAAAATCCTGGAGCAGTTGCTCCAGGATTTTTTTATTTAGACCATCTGATAGAGAGGTCCAATCTTATAACTATTTCGTTGCCCTCTTAAGATTATACCCTAAGCCAAAATAATAGCTCATTCCGCTTTCCTGGGGGCTATATAATGGAGAAACTCCCACTCTGTAGAATACACCTCCCAGAACCGGCTGGTGCCTATATCCAAGACTTACATGACAATAATAGCCAGCCTTGTCATCTGTAACACTATTAAAAATATCAAGATAGTTTGTAACAAAGGTTACTCCGCCTCCAAGCTCTATAAAATCAGTATGCTTCCCAAAAAGGTAGTTTACTCCCACAGGAATTGTCAATACAGTTTTGTCCTTAGTGATATCTTTAACTGAAGATGCGCCTATTCCTGCAAAAGCACCAAAACCATTAACCCGTCTTGCAAAACGACGGTCATAGGTAATAGCCATGAACGGACTCGATCCAAAACCCTGTAAAGAAATAGCTTCCGGAGGTCTCTTAATTGCAATAGGCCTTATTCTCTTTTTTGCAAGATGCATATACACTGTATCGTGTTGAGCAAAAAGATATCCTACAGAAAAAGAAAGAAGCAGAGTTAATGTTAGTTTTAGCATCAGCAGGTTTTTTACAATATACAATATTAGATATTAAATCTTAAATAATATTCACTTCCCTAGTCAGCTCAATATTGAACTTTTCTTTCACACTAATCTTTATGGCTTCGCTTAGCTCATAGATCTCTTTGCCGCTGGCATTGCTGTAATTCACTAAAACCAAAGGCTGTTTCTCATGACATCCCGCATCCCCTTTTCTGTATCCCTTCCATCCGCATTGCTCTATCAGCCACGCTGCAGGAATCTTATAAGTAAGCTCACTTATTTTATAAGATGGTATTTGAGGATACAGTTGTTCCAACTGTTTAAATTGTTCCTTAGTTATCTCGGGATTCTTAAAAAAGCTGCCTGCATTACCTATGTTGGCAGGATCAGGCAGCTTGCTCTGCCTGATATTTATTACAGCCTGTGATATTGTCTTTACAGACAGGTCGGAAACTTTCATCTTTTCCATTTCTTCCTGTAATGCATGATAAGAAGTGTTCAACCTGGGATCTTTAGACAGCCTATAAGTGACATTCAGTATTGCAAACTGGTCTTTATACTTTTTCTTAAATACGCTTTCCCTATATCCGAATTCACAATCGAGGAGGCTGAACTTAGCCACACTTTTGTCTTTCAAATCCAATGCTTCAAGCTCATGAAACACCTCCTTTATCTCAACTCCATATGCTCCAATATTCTGCATAGGAGATGCTCCAACATTCCCCGGTATCAATGATAAATTCTCAACTCCCGCATAGTTTTTATCAACACAATACAATACAAACCGATGCCAATTCTCTCCTGCTCCAACTTTTATATAAATATTCTCATCATCTTCTTTTACTACTTCAAGACCCTTTATCTCATTCTTTAATACTAGCCCGTCATAGTTACCAGTAAATAGAATGTTGCTTCCACCCCCGAGAATAAGAATTTGTTGTTTGTTATTTGTTGTTTGTGAAATAAGGTCCTGAAGTACTTCTAAAGAACTAAATGTTGCAAAGTCTTTTGCATAGACCTCTATGCCAAATGTATTGTACTCCTTTAATGAAACGTTCTGTTGCATTTTACATTTTGAATTAATTCACATCCACATCCGCTACCAACACCACACTCCTGTACTTCTTATCAGCATGCAGCAAGTTAAAGTGATTCATTATCACTTTCTTGCTTTGCTGAATAAAAGCTGAATCCTTTGGCAGCTTTATTAATATTTCCATCAGGTACAAGCCTCTTATCCTATCTATCACAGGTGATGCCGGACCAACTACATAATCTTTTAGGTCTGCTTTGATATTATTTGCCAGTATTTCTGCCGCCTCTCTAACTACTTCTTTTACCTTATGCTTGAGCGTTATCAATATCAGTCTGCTGAAGGGAGGATAAAAGAACATCTTTCTCTTCTCAGTCTCATATTCATAGAATCGCTTGTAATCATGTTGCTGTACGAATATCAATACAGGATGATCTATCTTACTTGACTGTATTATCACTCTCCCCTGCCCTAATTTCCTTCCCGCCCTTCCGCTTACCTGTTCCATCATCTGGAAAGCTCTCTCATTCACCCGAAAGTCTGCAAAGTTCAGTAGTCCATCTGCATCTAATATACCTACAAGGCTCACCTTCTCAAAGTCCAGCCCCTTTACCACCATCTGTGTGCCCGCCAGAATATCAAGCCTGTGCTGCTCGAACTGTTGTATCAATGTATCATGCGCTGTCTTACCTCTCACGGAATCCACATCCATTCTAGCCACACGGTATTGAGGAAAGTCATTAAGCAGTTCCTCTTCTACTTTCTCCGTTCCAAAGTTCTTCTCTAACCAGTTTACAGATGCACAGGCAGGGCATGTCGTGAGCTTTGGATAGCTCGTCCCGCAGTAATGACAATGCAGCTTGTTAGAGAACTTATGAAGTGTAAGCGTCACATCACAATTATTACATCTTGGGATAAACCCGCATGTCCCACAAAGAAGCACAGGAGCATATCCTCTCCTGTTCTGGAACAGGATTACCTGCTCTTCTTTAGTTACTGTTTCCTCTATGGCAGCTTTTAGTTGCGGAGAGATCATCACTTTTCCTTTCTTGCTTGCAGCTACGTGGTTCAGGTTTATGATCTCTATAGCGGGAAGATGTATCCCTCCATATCTCTCATTTAGTTCTACCAGTGCATACTTTGCATGCACAGTATTAAAATAACTCTCCAGCGATGGTGTAGCACTACCTAGTAAAACCTTTGCATTGAACAACGATGCATAGAATATTGCTGCATCTCTTGCATTGTATCTCGGTGCCGGATCTTGTTGCTTATAAGAAGAGTCATGTTCCTCATCCACTATTATTAGTCCAAGATTTCTGAAAGGAAGGAACAATGCACTCCTCGCACCCAGCACTATTTTCACTTCCTGGTTCTTTATCCTGTTCCAGAGCTCTACTCTTTCATTGGCATTGAACTTTGAATGATAGATTGCAATGTTCCCCCCAAAGTTCTTTTGTAGCCTGCGGATTATCTGTGCAGTTAGTGTTATCTCTGGCAATAGGTAGAGAACTTGTTTCCCTTCCTTAATATGCTCCTCTATCTGCTTAATATATATTTGTGTCTTGCCGCTGCTGGTTATGCCGTGCAGTATGCAAACACTCTTCTCTTCAAATGCTTTTTTAACGTTCTCCAGTGCTTCCTTCTGTGCATCACTAAGAGTAAACTCTATTGTCACCTCTTTTGCCAGCTGTTTTATTCTGTCTATGCTTCTCTTCTCTACAAATAATATATCCTTGTCCATAAGGCCTTTCAGCTGCGCTGCTGTAGCGCCTGACTTCTTTAATAGCTCTGTTTGCTTTACCTCTCCTTCTGTTTTATAAAGATGTAGATAGCTCAG
>Ga0163162_10002982_pt1 | contig 16173 bp, 8 predicted proteins | sample S55metaG_FD_115310 | JGI IMG/M metagenome (GOLD analysis project Ga0163162, IMG submission 115310) | Switchgrass rhizosphere microbial communities from Kellogg Biological Station, Michigan, USA - S5-5 metaG | ecosystem: Host-associated > Plants > Roots > Rhizosphere > Soil | place: USA: Michigan...
CAGGCCCGACGCGAAGGCGAACGCCTGCGCGCCGCTCTCGAGGTCGGCGACGCAGCGCTCGAAGGCGAAGCGCGTCGGGTTGTGCGATCGGCCGTAGTCGTAGCCCTTGTGCACGCCGGGGCTGCTCTGCACGTACGTCGAGGTCGCGTAGATCGGCGGCATGATCGCGCCCGTCGTCGGGTCGGGCGACTGGCCGGCGTGGATCGCGCGGGTCGCGAAGCGCTGCCGGGTCGTCGCTGCCAGCGCCGTGTCGTCTCGTTTCATGGCCGGGCCTTTCGCAAGTGGTTGAGCAGGTCGAAGCGGGTAATGAGCCCGTGGAAGCCGGAACCATCCGCGATGATCGCGACGAGCCCCTTGTCGAGGACCGCGCGCAGCGCCGGCAGGCCGGCCGAGGGCGGCAGCGTCTGCAAGGCGGTGCTCATCGCGGTGCGCACCGCGTCCTCGTAACGCGACGGATCGTCCTGCACGTGGAGCAGCAGGTCGGACTCGTCGACAACGCCGACCAGCCGCTCACCGTCGAGCACGGGCAGCTGCTGCAGGTCGGCCGCGCGCATGCGCCGGAACGCGTTGAGCAGCGTGTCGTCCGGGCCGACTCCGACGACGCCGCCCTCCTCGGCCCGGCGCGCGATCAGGTCGCGCAGGTCGCCGTAGCGACGCTGCCGCAACAGCCCTTCGTCGATCATCCAGGCGTCGTTGTAGACCTTGCTGAGGTAGCGCGTGCCGGTATCGCAGACGAAGCTGACGACGCTCTTCGGCTCGGTCTGGGCGCGGCAGAAACGCAGCGCCGCGGCGAGCAGCGTGCCGGTCGACGAGCCGCCGAGCAGGCCCTCGGCCTTCAGCAGCTCGCGCGCCATCGCGAAGCTTTCCTCGTCGGGGATTGAGTACGCGTGCTTGATCGCCGACAGGTCTGCGATCGGCGGCACGAAGTCCTCGCCGATGCCTTCGACCGCCCACGAGCCGGCCGTGCCGTGCGTACCGGTGACGACCTGGTCGCGCAGGATCGAGCCGGCGGGATCGGCAAGAACGAACTCGACCGCGGGCTGCGCACGCCGGAAGAATCGCGTCAGCCCGGTGAGCGTGCCGGACGAGCCGACGCCGACGACGATGGCGTCGACGTCGTGGCCCATCTGCTGCCAGATCTCGGGGCCAGTCGTCAGCTCGTGGGCGAGCGGATTGGCCGGATTGTTGAACTGGTCGGCGAAGAACGCGCCGGGGATGTCGGCGGCGACGCGCGCGGCGAAGTCCTGGTAGTACTCGGGGTGGCCCTTGCCGACGTCGCTGCGCGTCGTGTGCACTTCGGCGCCGAGCGCCTTTAGGTGCAGCACCTTCTCGCTCGACATCTTGTCGGGAACGACGAGGACGACGCGGTAGCCCTTGGCGCGCGCCACCAGCGCGAGGCCGAGCCCGGTATTGCCCGCGGTCGCTTCGACGACCGTGCCGCCGGCACGCAGCCGGCCATCGCGCTCGGCGGCCTCGATCATCGAAACGCCGATGCGGTCCTTGATCGAGCCGCCGGGATTCTGCGATTCGAGCTTGAGGAACAGCGAGCAGCAGCCGGTGTCGAGGCGCGTCACCTCGACCAGCGGCGTGTTCCCGATGAGGCCGAGGACGGCGGGGCGAAGGCTCGAGTCCATGGTGGGTGACGGTAATCCTTTTCGGAGGCGTCGCGCACGGCGGCACACTTCGGCTGCAATGGCGCGGCTCGAACTTCCTCCGTCATGATCGGCCCTGCTACCGCCGCCGGGAGCTGACGCCGCACGCGAGTTGCTCATCGACGCCAAAGCTCTAGCGCCGATCCTCTATGAGCGCATCCAGTGAGGCGCATTCCCCGAAGTCTGTGAAGGTTGGTGTCCGCAGCGCGACTTGGTCACATGCCGCGGTGCAGGCGTGGATCTCCGAGCGACTGGCTGCACGCGAGCGACTGTCCGATGTGTGGCCGCAACAGCTCTCCAACTCGAGATGTTTAGGACATCGCTAGGACACGGCGACGGCACAACGAAAACGGGTTAGCTCCGCGAAGAGCTAACCCGTTGTTTTTGCTGGTCGGGACGGCGGGATTCGAACTCGCGACCCCTTGCACCCCATGCAAGTGCGCTACCAGGCTGCGCTACGCCCCGTGCTGCGGATTATAGGCAGCGGCTGGTCGCTGCCCGGGCAAGCGCCCGATCGAGAGCAACCTCGGCGCACAGGGCCCTCGCGCCCGTCGCGACCGCATTGCCGCGCCCCCCTGTCAAGAGGGGGAGCCGGAGGTCCCCCGCTTCAGAGAATTTGTCCGCTTCACCACAAGCGCCTGTACGGGCTTGCCCACACGAATCAAGCGGAGACACCGTGACCCCTCTTTCATTTGCTCAGCGAACCCGCCCCAAGCGCGCATTCGCCCCTTCGACCCTTGCCCTCGCGGCGACGCTGGCGCTCGGCGCCGGCGAGGCGAGCGCGTTCGACATCGACGTCGGCAATCCCGACCTCGCGATCCGCTTCGACAACACCGTCCGCCTCAACTACGGCGTCCGGGTCGAGTCGCGCGATTCGAAGATCGGCAACTCGGCGCTCGCCGACGAAGGCGACTACAGCTTCGACAACGGCGACGCGATCGCCAAGCGGATCGACCTGCTGTCCGAGTTCGATCTCGTCTACAAGAAGCGCTACGGCCTGCGCGTCAGCGGCGCTGCGTGGTACGACGGCGCCTACGGCGACACGAGCAAGTCCAATCCCAACCCGCCCCTGGTCGCAATCCCGAGCTATATCGGCAACCAGTACAGCTCGACCGTCAAGCGGTTCTACCACCAGGGCGGCGAGCTCCTCGACGCCTTCGTCTTCGGCGGTGTCGACCTCGGCGAGGTCCCGGTCCAGGCCAAGCTCGGCCGGCACACGATCTACTGGGGCGAATCGCTCCTGCTCGGCGGCCACATGCACAGCGTCTCGTACGCGCAGGCGCCGCTCGACCTGCAAAAGGGCTTCGCGACCCCCGGCACTGAAGTCAAGGAACTGTTCCGGCCGCTCAACCAGCTGTCGATGCAGGCGCAAGTCACCGACACGCTGTCGGTGGCCGGCCAGTACCTGCTCGAGTGGGAGTCGGCGCGCTACCCCGAAGGCGGCACCTTTTTCGGCCCGGTCGACTTCGTCTTCAACGGACCGGACCGGCAGTTCATCAATGCGCCTGCCCAGTTCGGCGGCAACGGCTTCGCCCTTCGCGGCGCGGCCTCCGAGCCCAAGCAGCATGGCGAGTTCGGCCTGACGGCGCGCTGGAGCCCGCAATGGCTCGACGGCTCGATGGGCTTTTACTACCGCAACTACGCCGACAAGCTGCCGCAGGTCCTCCTGACCTCGGTGCCGGTCGCGTCGCGCCAGTACAACCTGATCTATGCCGACAACATCCAGTTGTTCGGCACCAGCATCGCCAAGAACATCGGCGGCATCAGCACCAGCGCCGAGATCTCGTACCGCAAGAACACGCCGCTCAACGCCCAGGTGCTCGGCATCGCCGTCGGCCTGCCCAGCGAGGGCGACACCAAGGGCCCGCGCGGCGACACGTGGCACGGCCTGGTGAACGCCATCGGCACGATTTCCAAGACGCCGGTGTTCGACGCCGCGACCTGGGCCGCCGAAATCGCCTGGTCGCATCTTGCCAGCGTCAACAGCGGCGCGAACCTGTTCAACGGCGTCGGCTACGCGCCTTGCGCCGGCAAGGACAAGTGGGACGGCTGCTCGACCCGCAACTACGTCGGCATCGGCGCCTCGTTCAACCCGACCTGGTTCCAGGTGTTGCCGGGAGTCGACCTGTCGGCGCCGGTGACGTACGCGATCGGCATCAGCGGCAACGCAGCGACCACCTTCGGCGGCAACCAGGGGCTCGGCAACTACAGCTTCGGCGTCGGCGCCGACGTGCTGCAGAAGTACCGCTTCGACCTGAAGTACATCGACTGGCTCGGTCGCTACCGCGACAACGGCACCGTCGTGACCTCGACCAACGGACTGACGACGTTCCTGCGCGACCGCGGCGCCGTCAGCCTGACCTTCAAGACCACCTTCTGAGGAGTTCTCCATGAACCGCAAACTCAACTGGTTCGCCGGCCTGATGGCCTTCTCGGCGATCGCCGCCCATGCCGTCTCCGCTGACGAAGCCAAGACGCTCGGCACGACGCTGACCGCGGTCGGCGCCGAAAAGGCCGGCAATGCCGCCGGCACCATTCCCGCGTACAGCGGCGGCCTGACCACCGCCCCGGCCGGCTTCAAGCCGGGCGACGGCGTGCGGCCGGACCCGTTCGCGTCGGAAAAGCCGCGCCTGCAGATCGACGCCAAGAACATGGCCGCTCATGCAGCGCAGTTGACCGAGGGCACCAAGGCGCTGATGCAGAAGTACCCGACCTACCGCATCGACGTCTATCCGACGCATCGCACGGTAGCGTTCCCGAAGTTCGTCGCCGACAACACCGCCAAGGCGGCGGTCAGCGCCAAGACGCTGAACGAAGGCCGCTCGATCGAGGGCGCGCACGCCGGCTTCCCGTTCCCGATCCCGAAGACCGGCAACGAGGCGATGTGGAACCACCTGGTGCGCTTCAACGGCCAGGCCTACGAGGCGAAGTACCGCAACCTGAACGTCGACGCGAGCGGCCGCGCGACCCTCGCCACCGAGGGAATGAGCACGCAGGAATTCCCGTTCTGGGACAGCAGCAAGCAGTCGGCCGAGACCTACTGGCGCATCAAGCTGGTCTACAGCGGCCCGGCGCGCCGCGCCGGCGAGGCGCTGCTGCTCATCGACCCGCTCGATATCGGCAGCAAGGACCGTCGCGCCTGGACCTACCTGCCCGGCCAGCGTCGCGTCAAGGTCGCCCCCGACCTGAGCCACGACACGCCCAACCCCGGCACCGCCGGCGCGACGACGTTCGACGACACCTTCATCTTCAACGGCTCGATGGACCGGTTCGACTTCAAGTTGGTCGGCAAGAAGGAGATGTACGTCCCCTACAACGACTACGCGGCCGTCTACCAGGCCAAGCAGGACGACCTGCTCAAGCCGAACCATCTCAACCCCGACCTCATTCGTTGGGAACTGCACCGCGTCTGGGTCGTCGAGGCGACGCTGAAGGAAGGCAAGCGCCACATCTACAGCAAGCGCACCTTCTACCTCGACGAGGACTCGTGGGCGGCGGTCGCCAGCGACGAGTACGATGCGCGCGGTCAGCTGTACCGTGCCGGCTTCGCCTACATGACGCCGAGCTACGACCTGCCTGCGCCGTACACCGACATGTTCGGCCACTACGACCTGGTGTCGCGCGTCTACTCGCTGACCGGCTTCATCGCCGAGACCGGCGGCCTGCGCCACACCAAGCCGCTCGCCGAGCGCGAGTGGACGGCCGACTCGCTCGCCGGCAGCGGCGTTCGCTGACGCAGCACGGAGGATCACGGTCATGCAACGGCGCACCCTTCTGAAGGCGCTCGCCGCGGGCGGCGTGCTGCCGCTTGCCGCCCGCGCCGCCACACCGGCGGGCGCCGGAAGCTGGCGCGATGTCCTCGACACGCCGGCGCAGCGCAGCCCGCTCGCGCCGAAAGCGGTCCTCACCGGCCTGGCGCGAGCCGGCAAGCGCGTCGTCGCGGTGGGCCAGCGCGGCCATGTGCTGCTCAGCGACGATGCAGGGCAAAGCTGGCAGCAGGCCGACGTTCCGGTCAGCGCCGACCTGGTCGCGGTGTCGTTTCCGAACCCCGAGTCGGGCTGGGCGGTGGGCCACGACGGCGTCGTCCTGCACAGCACCGATGCCGGCCGCACCTGGACGCGCCAGCTCGACGGCCGCACGCTGGGCGACGTCCTCGTCGGCCACTACGGCAAGAGCGGCGACGACAAGTGGCTGGCCGAAGCGAAGCGCTTCGCGGCACAGGGCGCCGAGAACCCGTTCCTCGACGTCTGGTTCGACGATGCCAGGAACGGCATCGTCGTCGGCGCGTTCGGCCTGGCTCTGCGCACCGGCGACGGCGGCTCGACGTGGGCGCCGCTCATGCATGTCATCGACAACCCCAAGGCGCTCCACCTCTACGCGGTGCGCCGCATCGGCGGTGAGCTCTTCATCGCCGGCGAGCAGGGGCTTCTGCTCAAGCTCGAGCGCGACAGCGGACGATTCGCAGCGCTCACCCTTCCCTATGCCGGAACGCTGTTCGGGCTGGTCGGCAAGGACCGCGTCGTCGTCGCCCACGGCCTGCGCGGCAACGTCGTGCGCAGCGCCGACGGCGGCCAGAGCTGGCAGAGCGTTCCGACCGGCGTCGGTGTCGGCCTGACCGCGAGCGCGCTCGACGAGCGCGGCCGGATGGTCATCGTCAGCCAGGCCGGACACGTGCTCGTGAGCGGCGACCTCGGCGCGAGCTTCGCGCCAATGAAGCTGGAGCGGCCGACCCCGGCCTCGGCAGTCGTGAGCGCCGGCCCGGGTGCGCTCGTGATCGCCGGCCCGCGCGGCGCCCAGATCCTCCCCCTCGCCTGAAGGACGCCTGCCATGCACGCCCCCAGCCCCGCGATCGCGCCCGAGACGCTCGAGCGGTTCGACCCCGCGAGCGGCTCGCTGCTCGAGCGCTCGGTGTTCAACCACCGCAAGGCGGTGATGCTCGCCTGCGCCGTCGTCACCCTGCTGCTCGCGATCCTCGCGGCGACCCGGCTCACTCTCAGCGCGAGCTTCGAGAAGATGATCCCGCGCAGCCATCCGTACATCCAGAACTACCTGGAGAACCGCACCGAGCTGCGCGGCCTCGGCAACGCGCTGCGCATCGTCGTCGAGAACCCGAATGGCGACATCTACGACCCGAAGTACGAGAACACGCTCAAGAAGATCCACGACGAGGTCTTCCTCACCCCCGGCGTCGACCGGGCCTGGGTGAAGTCGCTCTGGGCGCCGGGCGTGCGCTGGACCGAGGTCACCGAGGAGGGCTTCCGCGGCGGCCCCGTGATGCCGGACAACTACGACGGCAGCGCGGCCGCGACCGAGAAGCTGCGCGCCAACATCGCCCGCGCCGGAATCGTCGGCAGCCTGGTCGGCAACGACTTCAAGTCGACGATGCTGGTCGTGCCGCTGCTCGACATCGACCCGAGCACCGGTCAGCGCATCGACTACCGCGCCTTCTCGCACGCGATCGAGAAGATCCGCAGCGGCGTCGAGGCCGACGGCAGCGCGCGGATGCACGTGATCGGCTTCGCCAAGCTGGTCGGCGACCTGATCGACGGGCTGATGCAGGTCGCGCTCTACTTCGGCCTGGCGGCGCTGATCGCCGCCGTCATCATCTGGCTCTACACGCGCTGCGTGCGCTCGACGGCGCTCGTCATCGCCTGCTCGCTCGTCGCCGTCGTCTGGCAGCTCGGGCTGGTCGCCGCCTTCGGATTCGAGCTCGACCCCTATTCGATCCTCGTTCCCTTCCTCGTCTTCGCGATCGGCGTCAGCCACGGCGCGCAGAAGATGAACGGCATCATGTCGGACATCGCCCGCGGCGCCCATCGCCTGGTGGCGGCGCGCTACACCTTCCGCCGCCTCTTCCTCGCCGGGCTGACGGCGCTGCTCGCCGACGCGGTCGGCTTCGGCGTCCTGATGGTGATCGACATCCCGGTCATCAAGGACCTGGCGCTCACCGCAAGCCTCGGCGTCGCCGTGCTGATCTTCACCAACCTGATCCTCCTGCCGGTGCTGCTCAGCTACGTCGGCGTGAGCGACGCCGCGGCGGCGCGTACGCTCAAGGCCGAGAGCGAGGCGGGGCGGACGCAGGGCCTCAATCGCCTGTTCGGGCTGCTCGCGAACTTCGTCGAGAAGCGCTGGGCGCTCGCCGCGATCATCGTCTCGGCCGTTCTGCTCGGCGGCGGCTACGCGGTGAGCCGGCACCTGAAGATCGGCGACCTCGACCCGGGCGCTCCCGAGCTGCGCGCCGACTCGCGCTACAACCGCGACAACGCCTACATCACCGGCCACTACTCGCTCTCGAGCGACACCTTTGCGGTGATCGTCAAGACCGAGAAGGAAGGCTGCCTCAAGTACCAGACCCTGGTCGAGGCCGATCGCCTGGCCTGGGCCCTGCAGCAGCTGCCCGGCGTGCAGACGACCGCCAGCCTCACCAACGCGGTGCGCCAGATCACCGCCGGCAGCAACGAAGGCGCGCCGAAGTGGCTGACGATCGCGCGCAACCAGGACGTGCTCAACTACGGCGCGCAGCAGGCCAGTGTCAACAACCCCGACCTGTTCAACACCGACTGCTCGGTGATGCCGGTGATCGCGTATCTCTCCGACCACCGTGCCGAGACGCTCGACCGCGTCGTCGACGCGAGCGCCGAGTTCGCGACGCTCCACAGCACGCCCGAGCGCAAGTTCCTGCTCGCCGCGGGCAGCGCCGGCATCGAGGCCGCGACCAACATCGTCGTCCGCAAGGCCTGGGTGCAGATGCTCCTGCTCGTCTACGCGGCGGTGATCGCGCTCTGCTTCGTCACGTTCCGCAGTTGGCGTGCGGTGGTCGTCGCCGTCGTGCCGCTCGTCATCACGTCGGTCCTGTGCGAGGCGCTGATGGTCGCGCTCGGCATCGGCGTCAAGGTAGCGACGTTGCCGGTGATCGCGCTCGGCGTCGGCATCGGCATCGACTATGCGCTCTACCTGCTCTCGGTCCAGCTCGCGCAGCAGCGCGTCGGCGTCTCGCTCGCGCAGGCCTACCGCAGCGCCCTGCAGTTCACCGGCAAGGTGGTCGTCCTCGTGGGTGTCACCCTGGCCGCCGGCGTCGCGACCTGGGCGCTCTCGCCGATCAAGTTCCAGGCCGACATGGGCATCCTGCTCGCGTTCATGTTCATCTGGAACATGGTCGGCGCGGTGATCCTGATTCCGGCGCTGTCGCACTACCTGCTGCCGTCGGGCCGCGAGCGGTCGGGTCTCGCGCTCGCGCCGCTGCACGAGGCGAGCGTCGGTCACGGCTGAGCGGGTCGACGCGGCTCACTGACGACTCGAACGACCGCTTCGAGCAAGACGACGGAGCGATCGCTACTGGCCACACAAGCGGCCGGTCGCGACCGGCTGCTATAGAGAGAATCGCAGCCGCGCGCTGGGGCGCAGATCGTTCGCGGTCTCGTCCGCGAGAACCCACAGTTGGCACCGAGCGTGCCCGCTAATGATCGTTCTTTCCCCAATTCAAGTCTGGACTCCGTGCTCGCGACAGAAAAGGCGCAGAAGTTCGAGATGAGGAAGGCGATGATGGCGGAGTTGGGCGTCCAGGACGAGCGTACGGCCTGAGCGCGAGTAATGCCTGGGAGCTGTCGCCGACGCGCAGGCTGCCCATCGCATTACTTGTGCGGGGCAGGGCTCGGGTTCGTGGGGGGATCGCTCCCAACCATGCCGCTGTAGTTGGAGCAGCGGCTCTAGGTAGGGAAGGTGACGTTGCGACGGGCGGCAAACGACCCAGCCGCCATTCGCGCCTTCGCCGCATACGTACTGATCCGGCGCCGCTGCCGAACTACGTGTACCGGATGGCAGCGGGCTGAGTAGACGCTAGGGCCCGCCCGACCCGCCGCGGATCGGTCAGTCGGACACCCTGTTCGACTTCCACCAGGCCAGCATGCGGTCAAAGTCGCCGTCGAAGGCACGCGCCTTGAGCGCCTCGTGGACCGACGAACATCTGGCCGCGTCACTCTGGGAGAGCAGGCCCTTCGTCGCGTAGTGGTCGCACTGGAGGTAGGCCCGCTTCAGTTGTTCGATCGTGGCGGCTTCGGGCTGGCCGAGGCTCGCGCGGGCGGCCGTCCGGGCGACGGCAGCAGGCTCCGCCCGCGAGAGGCCGGTCATTGCGCAGCCGACGAACAGCGTGTAGAAGATCAGGCTAGGGTTCATAGGTCCTCCTTTGGCAGGTGGACTCACTCTGTCGCTGGCCGGGGCGCGGGTCTTCGAGACGGGCTTGATTTTTCCTTGACTTTCCGTCGACCTCGCTCAGCCGGCCCGGGCATGCCCGCGGTGGAGGGGCGATGGTCTACGCGTTCGAGGGTCATGTACTGGACGTCGAGCGGCGTGAACTGCGCCGCAGCGACCGCATCGTCCCGGTCGAGCCTCAAGTGTTCGATCTACTGCGCTATCTCATCACAAACCGGACGCGCGTGGTGAGCAAGGACGAGCTGCTCGCGGAAGTCTGGGGCCGCCGCATCGTCTCCGAGTCGACGCTCAGCAGCAGGATCGCCTCGCTGCGCCAGGCGGTGGGCGACAGCGGCGAGCACCAGCGTGTCGTCCGCACGGTCGCGCGTAGGGGGTTCCGCTTTGTCGCTGTCGTTCAGGAAGCCGCCGCGCGGGAGCGTTCCGGGACGCTCGATTCCGACACGCAACCGGACCACCGGGATCCATCGACGCTGCCGTCTTCGCGCCCGCCGAACGGCCCCGAGCGGCGCCAAGTCACGATCATGGCTTGCGGCCTGGTCGGTGCCGCCCGCCTGGCGTCGCGCCTCGATCCCGAAGACATGAGCGAGATCGCGACCGGATACCGCGAGTGCGTCAAGGGCGCGGTCGAACGGCACGGCGGGACGGTCACCCAGTACACGGCAGACGGTTTGCTGGCGCTGTTCGGCTATCCGCGCGCCCATGAAGACGACGCCGAGCGTGCGGTTCGCGCAGGGCTGGCCGCGATCGAGGCCGTCGCCGCTCTCAGGGCGTTCTCGGTGGCGCTGCAGGCTCGCGCGGGCATCGCGACGGGCCTCGTCGTGATCGGCGAGTGCGACGCGGCCGGCGCGACGCTCGAACCTTCCCTCGTTGGTCAAGCGCCGCACCTCGCATCGCGCTTACTCGAAGCGAGCGATGCCGGCGCGCTGGCGATCTCGGCGAGCACGCGCGAGCTGATCGGCAACCTGTTCGAGTACTACGATCTGGCGCAACTGGATGCGATGGCTGGCAACGAGCCGGTCCGCGCCTGGCGAGTGGTGCGCGAAGCCGCAACGGCCGATCGCTTTCAAGCCTTGCGCCCGCGGCGCGAACAGCTCGTCGGCCGCGATGAAGAGCTCGATCTGCTGCTGCGGCGCTGGAACCAGGCGAAGACCGGCGAGGGCCGGGTCGTGCTGATCTGGGGCGAAGCCGGCATCGGCAAGTCGCACCTGATGGCCTCGCTTCAGGAGGCGCTCGGCTCGGAGCCGCATGCGTGCGTGCGCTACTTCTGTTCGCCGCATCGGGCCCAGACCGCACTGCACCCGGTGATCAACCAGCTCGAGCATGCAGCCGGATTCACGCCTGCCGACAGCGACGACGAGAAGCTCGAGAAGCTGACGCGCCTGCTCGCTCAGCTTTCGAAGTCCGAGCCCCAGGACGTCGACCTGTTTGCCGATCTGCTCTCGGTCGCGCGGCGCGATCGCAGCGCTCCATTGGCGCTGAGCTCGCAGCGGCGCAAGGCGCTGGTGTTCGAACGCTCCATCGCCCAGCTCGCCGGCCTCGCGGCGCGAGGACCGGTGCTGGTGCTCTTGGAGGATGCGCACTGGATCGATCCCACGACGCGCGAGCTGTTTGACCTCGTCATCGACCGGGTTCGCAGCCTCCCGGTCCTGTTGGTCATGTCGTATCGGCCGGAGTTCACCCCGCCCTGGCTGGGCCAGGCCCACGTCACGGCGCTGACCCTCAACCGCCTGGGTCGTCGGGCAAGCGCCGCGCTGATGACTCGCGTGACCGGAGGAAAAGTTCTGCCCGACGCGTTGCTCGAACGGATGCTCTCGCAAGCGGACGGCGTACCGCTGTTCATCGAGGAGGTCACCAAGTCGGTGCTAGAGAGCAGCGTCGTGCGCGAGGAAGACGGTGCCTATGCGCTGGCCGGACCGCTGGCCAACCTGGCCGTGCCCTCGACCTTGCAGGCCTCGCTCGTCGCACGCTTCGATCGGATCGAAGGCACCCGTGCGCTGGTTCAAACGAGCGCTGCGTTGGGCCGCGAGTTCCGCTACGACGCGCTCAAGGCCGTTGTCGCGCTGGGCGATGCCGCGCTCGAACCTTTGCTCGAGCAGCTCGTCGCTTCGGGACTGGTGCATCAGCGCGGGTCGCCGCCGGATGCCGAGTACCTTTTTAGGCATGCCTTGGTGCAGGACGCAGCCTACGAGACCATGCTCAAGAGCCAGCGCCTGGCGGTCCACCGCCGGATCGTCGAGGTGTTCGAGCGCGACTTTCCGGAGACTGCGGCGCACCAGCCGGATGTGATGGCATACCACTGTCGCGAGGCGGGACTCACCGAAAAGGCCATCGACTATTCCATTCTGGCCGCCCGCATGGCGCTCGAGCGCTCGGCCGGCGTCGAGGCCCAGGCTCTGGTCGAAACCGCGATGAGCCTCCTTCCGACCCTCGCGGCAGGAGACGTGCGGCGCAACCTCGACGGGCGGCTGCAGGTCGCGCTGGCCGACGCGCTGATGATGACGAAGGGCTTCGCGTCGCCGGATGTCATGGCCACCTTGTCGCGCGCGCGCGGCTTGCTCGACGAGACCGCGCAGCCCATCGAATCGCTTCGTGCGCTCTGCGGCCTGTTCAACTATCACTTGATGCGCTCCGAATCGCCCCGGTGCCTGGAACTGACCGAGGCCAAGCTGAAGCATGGGCTAGACCGACCCACCGCGACGGTCGTCCGCTATCTGACGGGCACCGCCCAGCTGCACCTTGGGAACTTCAAGGTCTCCAATGCCCAGCTCGAATCGGCGCTAGCCCTCTACGACGAGGACAGCTGCCGGACCGTGGCGTTCGTGCCCGGCTATCACTTACGTTGCTTCACGCTCATCTGGCTTGGACTGGGTACCCTCTACGTCGGCTCGCTGGAACGTGCGGCCGCGACAATTTCGGCGGCCGTGCAGGATGCGCGCAGCCGCGACCATCCCTTCACGCTGGTGTCGGCCCTGCTGGCCCTGGCGCGCTTTTGCAACCACACGCAGGACGTGCAGAGCGCCAGCGCCGCGGTCGACGAAGGACTGGCGATCGCCACCGAGCAGCGCAGCCCCTATCACGTGTCGCGAGCGAACATCCTTCGTGCCGTCGGCATCATCGAAAGCGGCCGGCCCGAGGAGGGAATCGCGCTCATGGAGCATGCACTCGCGGAGCACCGCGGCACGGGTGCGAACTTCCAGAGCTCGTTCAACCTCACCCGCCTGGCGGAGGCCTACGCCCGGGCCGGCCGGCTCGGGCGCGCCCTGGACCTCGCTGCCGAGGCAGTGGCCGAGGTCGACCGGACCGGTGAACGCTGGTGGGAAGCCGAGGCGAAACGGTCACACGGCGAGATCCTTCTCTTGGCCGGTCCAGCGCATCGCGCCGAGGCCGAGCGCTGCTTCGGACAGGCGCTCGACTGCGCGCGCCGCCAGGAAGCGAGGCTTTGGGAGCTGAACGCGGCGCGAAGCCTGGCCACCATGCACTTGGCGCAAGGTCGCGCCGACGACGCGCGGGCCTTGCTGGCGCCGGTGTGCGGCGCATTCGCCGACGGCGTCGACAACGCCGGGCTGAGGTCCGCGAAGGCGATGCTGCGTCAGCTTGCCTGATCGGAGGTCGCTCCCTCGTTCGATCGCGGCAGGCCCGCCCACCTACGCCTACTCAACGAACTACCTGGTCGACCTGCGCGCCGGCGTCATCGTCGATGTCGAAGCCACGCCGGCGTTGCGCACCCAGGAGGTCAAATCAACCAAGACGATGATCGAGCGGGTCGCGGAACGCTTCGGCCTGAGACCCCAGCGCCTCGTCGGTGACACCGCCTACGGCGTGGCCCCGATGCTCAATTGGATGGTCGAGAAGAAGCACATCGCGCCGCACGTGCCGGTCTGGGACAAGACGGCACGCAAGGACGACACGCTCTCGGCTGCGGACTTCGACTGGTACGAGGAGACGAACGAGTACCGCTGCCCCGAGGGGCATGCGCTTCGAGGCGACTGGCGTCCGTTCAAGAACCCTCGCGATCACGTCACCAAAGCTGACACGATCGTCTACCGCTCCAGCGCCAAGGACTGCGCGCATTGCCCGGCAAAGCAAAGCTGCTGCCCGAATACGCCGATCCGCAAGATCGCCCGCAGCATCTACGAGAGCTCGCGCGACGTGGCTCGATCGATTAACTCGACGCCCGAGTTCGTCCGTTCGATGCGAGAACGCAAGAAGGTCGAGATGCTCTTCGCCCACCTCAAACGGATCTTGAAGCTCGATCGGTTGCGGTTGCGTGGGCTTAGCGGAGCGCATGATGAGTTCCTGCTCGCCGCCACAGCCCAGAACCTCAGACGGATGAGCAAATGGCTGATGCCTGCGATCGAAGGAAGCCTGGCTTGAGAGACCGAGCGGGCGGTTCGCACGCGCCACTCGACTGACGATCAGCGCGAACTCGACCGCCTCATGCAGCCCGCGCGCCAACCGAGTTCTTCAACAGAATCGGCCGAGTGCGGCCGTTGACTTCCGACTGCTTCCGACCCCTTGCTGCCAGTCATGCTCCTGAGAAGCAGCCGCTCACGAAGATCGCCCGTTTGGTCGTTCACAAGCGGGTGTCCTTGTCGACCAGTTCTCGCGAGAGCCAAGCCCGCCCCCGAATCTAGTCCAACGGGATCGTGAAAGCGAAGGTCGAGCCGGTCCCGACTTGACTCTTGACCCAGATCCTGCCGCCGTGGAGCTCGATGAACTTGCGCGAGATGGCGAGCCCGAGCCCGGTGCCTTCCGCCTTCTTCTCTGCGGCGCCGACCTGCCGGAACTCTTCGAACACCGCCGCCTGATCCTCGGGCGCGATGCCCACTCCGGTGTCCGTGACCGAGACCTCCGCCATGCGATCCCGCAATTCGGCGCGAACGCAGATGGTGCCGCCCTCCGGCGTGAACTTCAGTGCGTTCGACAGCAGGTTGAGCAGGACCTGCTTGACCTTCCGCTCGTCGGCACGAATCGATCCGACGTGCTCGTCGATCGTGCGTTCGAGCCTGATCCCGCGCCGATGCGCACGCTCCCGGACGAGGGCCAATGCGTTCTCGACGGCACCCCTCAAGTCGAAGTCCGTCGCCTCGAGCTCCATCCGCCCGGCCTCGATCTTGGACAGATCGAGAATGTCGTTGATGAGCGATAACAGATGCTGCCCCGATTCCAGGATGTCGGAGAGGTACTCGGCCTGCTTGTCGTTGACCTCGCCGAACATCCGCTCGGAAAGGACTTCCGAGAAGCCGATGATCGCGTTGAGCGGCGTGCGCAGCTCGTGCGACATGTTGGCGAGAAACTCGGACTTGTGCAGGCTCGCCGCTTCGAGCTCCAGGCTCTTCGCCTTGATCTCGCGAAAGAGCCGGGCATTGAGGATGGCCAGCACTGATTGGCTCGCGAAGGTCTGAAGGAGACGCACCACGGCCGGAGCGAATTCGCCCGCCTCTCGTCGCCAGACCACGAGCGCCCCGATGATCCGCTGCTCCTCGAAGAGAAGCGGAACGGCCAGCACCGCCCGCAGGCCTTGTCGCTCGAAGACGACCCGAATCCGGGCGACGTCGTAGGTTTGGCCGTCGAGAACGTCGGCCACTTGCACGGGTGCGCGCGTCGCCGCCGCCTTTCCGGCCACGCCTTCGCCCAGCCCGAGCGGCGCTGAGCGCATCACTTCACCCAGATCCTCGCCGAGCTGGTGTGAGCCGCGGATGCGCTCGAATCTCTCGCTCGTCTCGTTGTACTCGTAGATGACACCGCCGCTCGCAGCGGACAGCTGCACGGCGCGGGCGACGATGGTGTTGAGCACCGTCTCCAGGTCGACCGTCGAGCTCACCGCGCGGCCCACTTCACCCAACGCCTTCAGCTCTTCATTGGCGGTCGCCAGCTCACGCGTGCGCGCCTCGACCTTCTGCTCGAGGCTTGCGTACGACTCCTCGAGCTGCCGCGCGGTGCGGTTGAACTCCTGGCCGAGGGCCTCCAGCTCGTCGCCGGTCCGGACGTCGATCCTGTGCCCGAGTTCGCCGGCACCGATCCGCGTCGCGCCCTGCTGGAGCAGGCGGATCGGCGCGACCATCCGGCGAGCCAGCAAGACGCTCGCGATGACCGCCAGCGCCAGGCCGACGACGAAGAAGATCGCACTCAGCTCGATCGCCCCGCGCAGGGGGACGAACGCCTCGTCCAGCGGCTGCTCCGCGACGACGCGCCAGCCGAGCCCCTTCACCGTCGCCTGGCTGGTCAGCACCCGGCCGCCGTGGAGTCCCGCAGTTCCGGTCAGTGCATCGTGAGCGTCGCTCGCCGCGCCGGCGACGCGAAGCTGCGGCAG
>Ga0163162_10002984_pt1 | contig 16169 bp, 15 predicted proteins | sample S55metaG_FD_115310 | JGI IMG/M metagenome (GOLD analysis project Ga0163162, IMG submission 115310) | Switchgrass rhizosphere microbial communities from Kellogg Biological Station, Michigan, USA - S5-5 metaG | ecosystem: Host-associated > Plants > Roots > Rhizosphere > Soil | place: USA...
GATGCGGGCGCGCTTGCGCGTGGCGACGTCGCCAGAGTCTGCGTCCTCTTCTGCAGCGAGGATCTTGAGCAGGGTCGACTTGCCGGCTCCGTTGGGACCAATGAGGCCGATTCGGTCGCCGTCGGAGACGGTGAAGGCGATGTCGCGAAAGAGCGGAGTGGCGCCGAAGCTCTTGGACAGGCCTTGCGCGTTCAGAATCGGGGGCATTGGGTTAGTTTAACCGCCTGAAAAAAAGACTTTGGTATTTTGGCTCTAAAATTCCTGTTTTCAGTAGCTTATGGACGGGTATCGCCTGCAAGATATTGGAAACAGGTGGCTTATTGCCAAGATATAGATTCTAAAAGGAAAAGCCCCGGAGAGCTCTCTTCGGGGCTTCTGCTTTTCGAGTCTGGTTTAAGTATAGCGGGCGGAGAGGAATTAATCGGCACTTTTGGCTTTCCGTGTAAGTTGCTTGTTATTAGTTATTTGAGAGCCATCCGGATTACTGGAGGGCTTGACAAGAATTTCGGCGGCGATCGCTCGCTGTGTGAGTAGAGACAACAGCAGTTTGTGGGCTGTCCAGGCGAAATGCGGGGATTCTTCGCCTCGCTCAGAATGACGAGCTCTAATACATGCTGCGCGGGGTGGCTCCGCAGCTATCCAGCGAGGGAGTTGGGTCGATGACTGCCCTAGTCGATGGCTGTCGGCTTGATGGGTGCCTGCTTACTTGATGGCTGCCTGCTTACTGGCTGTCTAGTCGAGATCGAAGTCGCGGAGGGGGCGATCGCCCAGCGGCGTCTCCTTGGCTTTCTTGACGGCTTCGGCGAATTTCTTGGCCAGGACGTCGTCCTTGTTCTTCTGGGCGTCGACGGACTGCTGAAAGATGGAGTCGCGGCGGGCGTCGGCTTCGCGGAGCGCCCTGGCGGCTTCGCCGAAGTCTTCGAACATCTTTTTCTTCGGGGCAGACTTGTGCGCGATGATGGCGCGGCTTACGGGATCGATCTTCAACATCGCGCCGCAGTCGGGACACATGACTTCGAATGGCTGGTCGCTCAGGCCCATGATGAATTCCTCGTGGGTCATTCTAAACCGGGACGTGGTGGACGGGTATGACGGTAGAAAAGCAGGTCCCTCCACTTCGCTGCGCTTCGGTCGGGATGACACTTGATGGTGGGGTCATTGCGTCTCGGTTGCAGTAATGCTTCATGGTGAGCGAATGCCGGTAATGCGCTAGCATTGCTGCGGTTGAGAGATTTTTTTCCGAGAGAGTTGAAGACTTATCTATGAAGCTGGTGAAGAGTCTGTTGTGTGTGTTGAGCGGCGTGTTGGTTATGTCAGCGAATGTGCGGGCGCAACAGAGCGAAGTAGCGATCGGCGGCTGGGCGATGCAGGATGTCGCAAAGGCGACGGCCCCGGGAGCTGAGGTTTCGGCAGCGGTGTACAAGGCTGACGGGTGGTACAAGGCGACGGTGCCGGGGACGGTGCTGACGACGCTGGTGGACAACAAGGTGTATCCGGAGCCGCTGTATGGGGAGAATATGCGGGCGATTCCGGAGAGCCTGAACAAGACGAGCTATTGGTACAGGACGACGTTTGCGGTTCCCAAGACGTACAAGGGCAAGCATGTTTGGCTGCACTTTGCGGGGGTGAACTACTCGGCTGTGGTATGGGTGAATGGGCAGAAGGCCGGCGAGATGCGCGGGGCGTTCGTTCGCGGGGACTTCGATGTGACGGCGTTTGTGAAACCAGGGAAGACAGGGGTGCTCGCAGTACTGGTTTCGCCACAGCCGCACTCGGGCGAGCCGCATGAGCACACGGTGGCAAATGGCGTGGGGAAGAACGGCGGCGAGACGGCAATCGATGGGCCGACGTTTCTTTCAACGATTGGATGGGATTGGCTTCCGGCTATTCGCGATCGCGATACCGGGATATGGCTGCCTGTGACGATGTCAGCGACGGGGCCGGTGGCGGTGAAGGACACGTTTGTTCAGAGCGAGTTGGCGAAGACAAACGATGCCGCCGACCTAACGGTTGCGACGACGGTGCACAACCTGACAGAAAAGCCGGTGAAGGGTGTGCTGGTGGCGACGATGACAGGCGGCGACGCGCCGGTGACTTTCCAGAAGGACGTGACGCTGGAGCCGATGTCGACGCAGGATGTGACGTTTGACAGGCAGCACCTAACGAACCCGAAGCTTTGGTGGCCGAATGGGTATGGTCCGCAGAATCTGTATCACGTGACGGTCCGGTTCGATGCAGGCAAGAAGACTTCGGACGAGGACACGAAGCAATTTGGTATTCGAAGGATCGAGTACCAGGTGGCGGACTCGGAGAACCTGACCCTTTCAGTGAACGGCGTAAAAGTGATGGCGCGGGGCGGCAACTGGGGGCTGGATGAAGGGATGAAGCGCATTCCGAAGGAGCGGCTGGATGCGCAGTTCCGCATGCACGCGATGGCGAACCTGAACATCATCCGCAACTGGGTTGGGCAGAGTACGAGTCCGGATTTCTATGACGCTGCGGACAAATACGGGATTCTGCTGTGGGACGAGTTCTTTCAGCCGAATCCGGGCGATGGGCCGAACGTGACGGATATCCCGACGTACATGGCGAACGTGACGGACAAGGTAAAGCGGTATCGCAACCATCCGGCGATTGCTGTTTGGTGCGCGCGGAACGAAGGGTATCCGCCGAAGGAACTGGACGAAATGCTGAAGGGGCTGATGGGGAAGCTTGACCCATCGCGGCTGTACCAGTCGAACTCGGCCGATGGTCGCGGAGTTTCGTCGCATGGACCTTACTTCTGGAGGTCGCCAAGGTACTACTACGCGTTCAATGAGAGCTTCAAGACCGAGGTTGGTTCGATGTCGGTGCCAACGATCGAATCGATCCAGGGGATGATGCCGCAGAAAGACTGGGAGACGATCAACGACGATTGGGCGCAGCATGACATGGCAAAGGGCGCGCAGAGGGGCGATGAGTATCCGGTATGGATTGCGAAGCGATACGGGCCGGTGCGAAACCTTGCGGACTTCGTGAGGAAGGCGCAGCTGGCGAACTACGAGGCATATCGCGGCATGTATGAAGGCCGCAACTCGCAGATGTTCAAAGCAACGACGGGCGTGATTACCTGGATGAGCCATCCGGCGCAGCCGAGCTTTGTATGGCAGCTTTACCACTATGACCTGGAGGCACACTCTTCGCTTTACGGAGCGAAGAAGGCGGCAGAGACATTGCATGTGCAGCTGAATGAGTCGAACGGCGGAATTGAGGTGGTGAACAACACGCCTGTGACGCTGAAGGGACTGACGGTGCATGTGACGCTCTACCGTTCTAACAGCCAGGCGCAGCCGGAGAAGACGTATCCGGTGCCGGAGGTTGCTACCAGCACGACGGTGAAGGCGGCGCCGATCGAGGTGCCGGCGGGGATCTCGTCGTTGTATTTTGTGAAGCTCGATCTGAGAGGCCCGGAGGGAAGGCTACTCTCAACCAACTTCTACTGGCAGAATGTGGCGCAGGATGACTTCACCGCAATGGCCCAGATGCCGCAGGCCGCGATGGATGTGACGGCTACGTCGAGCGTGGAGGGAGAGACGACGCTGCTGACGGTAAAGCTGAACAACGCCAGCGATACGATTGCGGTGATGACGCACCTGCAACTACATCGCAAGGGCTCGGGCACGCGAGTGCTGCCGGTGTTCTATGCCGACAACTACATCTCGCTGGTTCCGGGGGAGTCGCGCATGGTGACGATACAGGCGGCGACGAAAGACCTGGGAGGCGAGGCCCCACTGCTGCTGGTGGATGGCTTCAACGTGAAGGTGGAGCCGGTGGAAGAGGGTGTACCGGTGCGGCCGAATGAGAATGCCGATCCCATGCATTGGCCTGCTTCGAACCTGGTGGTGATGCCGGAGAGCGGCCAGTAAGTTTGGCCGCACCTTCGGTTTGTGGGCTAGTGGATGCGAGGGTTGCTGCGCTCCTGTCTTACTCGCTTGCGGAGGAGGATCTTTCCGCGCTGGAGATGAGAGACAACGGATGGTCGCGATTTACCGCGGAGTCTCGCGATGGTTTCGATGGAACAGTCACTGGAGAAATGGAGCGTGAGAACGATCCGCGTCTCCTGCGGCAACGATTCCATGTGGCGTTCGATTATGCTGAGCGCTTCCCGTCGTACGGCAATTCGCTCAGGGTCTTCGATGAGGACGCTCGCAGTACGTTCGAAGGAATGCAGATATTCGGGATTGTCCTCTAAGAAAACTGTCGGATGACAGCGGCTCTTTCGGAGCGCCATGAGAGCAGTGTTGGAGACGATCCGGGAGAACCATGTCTTGAGAGAGGACTCCCCTCGGAAACCAGCGATGGCCTTCCATGCTGAGCAGAAGGCGGTGTGAACAACGTCCTCGGCGTCGGTTGCGTTATGCAGGATGGAGGCGGCAAGACGGAGAAAGATGGCTTTTTCAGCGAGCACAAGCATGGTGAGATCGTGGCGCCGATGGGTGAGCTTGTCAGAGCAGGCAAGGACTTCAATGTCATTGCATGTCGGGAATGACGCTATTGTCGGGAACATCTGGTGTCTCCTGAACGGATACCGTTCGCGCGTAAGAGATAGATCGGGGGCCATGCTGAGGGCATGACGCAGCGCTACGCGAGAGAGACGACGGGCGGGGGTCTAAAGAGAAGAGATGGTCGGGCGATGCTAAGTCGGACTATGGAACGAACCGTTGAGGCTACGCGGCTTATGTATGTGAGGCTGGCGTGCGTGCAAAGATTCAGCAGCAGTGCAACGAAGATCAGGCTTCGTGCTTGGGCTTGGGCTTGAGACGGCTTTGCATCGCGTGAGGCTGAGGCCAGGCTGGTCCGGGCGCCTATGGCTCGAGCGGCTGCTGCCTGAGGCACGTGTGAGGGGATGGGACCGGTGGTGGTGGCCGCAAAGATTCCAAAGAACAGGAGCACTGCGATGAAAGCCCAGTGAAGCCGCCGTTTTTTGGTCTCGGAGATCAACTCGTACCCCTGGAATATCTGTCAGCTTTTAGACGAGGAGGTTGAAACTACGATATCACTCGTTTGAGCTAGAGCCGCACTACGACGTGGCCAGGACACTGATTATTGGCGACGGCTACGAGACGCTCGATAAGGCCTTCGCCGTAACGCGCGAGGAACCAGACACCTGCGAGGAGGCGCTCCTGAGGGTGACCGTCGGGGAAGACATTCAGCGTGATGGCCGCGGCGTGCTTGGTGAGCGAGGCTTCCTTCTGAAGCGAATACGTGGCAGCCATACGGCGCAGGCGATCCATCTGGTAGCGCATCTTCGAACTGGAGGTCTCAGCAGCAGTGCCGAGCGAGGAGTCGATTCCACGAAGGTATTCGGTGAGGGCGTCCAGTTCAGTCTCAAGGGCATTGCCGACGGAGGAGAGCTTGCGCTTGAGCGGGATCGGCATGGCGCGGGCGCCGAGTCGTAGCGCGAGGTCCTCTGCGGTGGTCATGGCGTCGGGCAGCTGGACCTCGTCTTTTTCCATGATGGTGGCGATCGCCGGCTCGATGAGCGTGGCGCTGAGACGAGGAAGCACGGGTGTAAGGCGGCCGAGGATCTCCTGGTACAGCACGGCGCTTTGGGAAAAGTACGCGATCTCGGCCGGGCCACCGATGTATGCGGCGGTGGGAAGAACGGTGTCCTGAAAGACGGGGCGCAGAAGCGCGTTGGGGCTGAGGCGTTCGGGGGCCTGGTCAAGGATTTCGAGCAGATCGGTCTGAGTGAAGACCTGTAGGTTGGCACGCCATTGCGTCTCCCCGGTGGCCGGGTCGGCAACACGGCGAAGAGCTATGCGCTCGCCGGTTTCGTCATCGAGCAGGAAGAGAAGCGAGGAGGACTCAGCCACGAGGACCTGGGCGTGATAGCCATGCGCGGTCAATTCGTCGGTACGCTTGAGGAGGGCTGTGTGAAGTTGATCGGCAAACTCGATAGCGTGTCGCAGCGTTGAAGCGCCCATTGCGTGGAACTGACGGGTGGAGGCATCGACGACGATGAGGCCCTGCTGGGCGAAGATGCTGGCAATCAGGCGACCGAAGGCGGACGCGAGCGTGGGACAGGGATTCGCCTCAGAGGGAAGGTAGGCCTCACGGAGCGTATCTGCTATGGGCGCATACGAAAGAAGTTCGGAGGCACGCTCAATCGCCTGCTCGAGCAAGTGCGCTGTCTCCGGGGTGAGTTCAACCCCGCCTACCGGAACAGGCAACGAAACACGAAGGCCCGCCTTGAAGGTTTCTACTTCTGTCTTGGTGAGAAGGGCTACCTGGTCGACCTCAGCAAGGTCGTGATCCTCGGTGGCCATCCAGAAGATCGGAACGTGGTCGATTCCGGTAACCCGGGTGGCCTCACGGGCACGGGAGACGGCTGTAGCGGCCTTGAGGAGCGTAAGCAAGGGGCCACCGAAGAGGACGACCTGCTGCCCGGTGACGACGGCGCGAGCTCCATTGCGGAGACGTTCGATGTTGGCAAGGGTCTCGGGGCTGGAACCGAAGCCCTGATTCTGGCGGAGGAGTTCCTCTGCAAGGCGGCTTGAATCGACAGGAGCAAGTGCAGTGCGCAGCCAACCCCCTGCGAAGGGGCCACCCGATGCACCGGAGCCATACCAGCCACGGACGGGGGATTCGGTTGGGCTGTCGCCCATCGCCAGATAGTCGCGGTAGAGCTGCGAGATATGGGGCAACACCGAGATCGGGTAACACTCAACGCTCATTGCGGGCCTTCGTCCTCAAGCAGGTCATTCGTAACACCGCAGACTCTTCCAGGCGAATCCGCGAGCAGTTTTTGTGCTGATACTTTGATTTTGCCCTAAGGCTTCCTATCCGATGCAACAGGGGTAGGACGCGCTCCATTTTTCCTGCATCCGGTTGGATGCCATTTTAAGCGCTTCCGATGCAGGATGATACCGTAGCCGTATGGCGCAAACGAAGAAGATTGCGAAGAAAGTGACGGAGAAAAAGTCGCCCACCGGTAAACCGGTCAAAAGCTCGGTGGGGAAGGTCGCATCCCAGGCCGGCAAGAAGACAAAAGTTCTCTCCTCGAAGGTTGTTTTCACGGGTAAGGTCTTTTCCGTATTTCGAGACGAGGTGATTGAGCCCACCGGTGTGAAGAACGTCCGCGAAATCATCCGACACAACGGATCAGTCGTCATTCTTGCGGTTGACGAGTCGAAGAATCCCGCGGATCCAGACGTGATTCTTGAGCGCCAGTACCGTCACGCAGCACGACAGTTTCTATTGGAGCTTCCGGCGGGACGGGTGGAACCGGGCGAGTCTACTCTGGCAGCTGCCAAGCGCGAGATGATCGAAGAGACAGGCTATCGTGCCAAGCGGTGGACGTTGTTGACGAAGTACTTCGCCAGTCCGGGGTTTCTGGGCGAGTGGATGCAAATCTATCTTGCGCGTGAGATTCGCGTCGGTAAGGCGCAGCCTGAGGCGGACGAGCAGATTGACGTGATCCGAATGCCGCTTTCGGAGGCTCTAAAGCTGGTTTCTGCCAATAAAATCCATGATGGCAAGACCCTGATTGGCTTGCAGCTGTATGACCTGGCTCGAAGAGAAGGCCGCGTCTGAGCGTGTGTTCATTCGGTTACTCGTGATGCAGCGGGCTTTACCGAATGGAGACAAACTGATTTACAGAAAACCCTGTTCCCCGGTTTTGCGTCTGACGATTCTGAGCTGTTCTGTCAGGGAGTCTTCTCCCCGGCTGTATCGCTCGAATCGCATGCAAGGGAGTAAGGGACTTGGCACAGTACAAAGGCACCGTGAAATGGTTTAACAACGCAAAAGGGTATGGCTTCCTAGGGCGCGATGGCGGAGCTGACGTGTTCGTTCACTACACCTCGATCCAGCGCGAGGGGTACAAGAGCTTGAAGGAAGGCGATGAGGTCGAGTTCGACATCATTGAAGGGGCAAAGGGACCCCAGGCCGACCAGGTCTTCCGAGTCAAAGAGCTCGCGGCGAACTAAGGGCGATTGTCTCTATCTTGCAAGATCGAGTGAGATAGCGGCTGTGCCCTGTCCCTGGAGTTTGGACAGGGCGCTATATTGCTCCGGAATTGACGTTACGGCCAATTCCGCACAGCACGTCAATGTTGCATACTGCTCTGAGGCCGGTGAACAGCCCGGCATTGAGCCCATGGATAACATTTCGATTGCTCGCCTGCTGGAAGAAACGGCCAATCTGTTGGAGATCGACGGAGCCGACACATTTCGCATTCGCTCCTACCGTCGCGCTGCCGAAGCAGTAGAACAGCAGACAACACAGCTCTCCACGATGGTGGATGAACCCAAGCAACTTTTGACGATTGCCGGAATAGGCAAGGGCATGGCCGCGAATATCGTGGATATCGTCTCGAGTGGGACGATGCCCCTGCGTGAAGATCTACTGAAAAAGTACAAATCCACGATGCTGGAGTTGCTACGACTTCCTGGGATGGGGCCAAAGTCCGTAGCGCTGGTGTGGTCGGCATTGGAGGTAGGAGATCTCGATGCCCTGGAAGAGGCCGCGAAGGCTGGGCGCCTGAATGAACTACCTCGTATGGGCGAGAAATTTACGGCGAAGCTGCTTAAGGGCATCGAGGACTACCGCAAGAATTCCAGCCGATTTCGTATTGACCAGGCGAGGGAACATGCAGACCGGATTTCCGATCTGATCCGGGAGTTTCCCGGAATCGACGAGATTACTCCGGCGGGTTCGCTACGCCGCGGTCGGGAGACTGTTGGCGATCTTGACCTGCTGGTGACTGGTCCGGCATGCGAGCCGGATGTCGTGGCAGCGGCAGTCGAGCACGTCGCGACCCTTCCACTGATCGATAAGTTGATAGCCAAAGGTCAGAACAAGGTGAGCTTCACGCTCAGGAACAATCTGCAGGTCGATGTTCGGTTGCTTCCTAAAGCGAGCTACGGAGCCGCGCTGCAGTACTTCACTGGGTCGAAGATGCATAATGTCGCGCTACGCCAGCGCGCCATCAAGCGTGGACTTACGCTGAACGAGTATGCGTTGCTGCGCGTTGAAGACAACACGATCGTCGCGGCAGCAACCGAGGAAGCAATCTATCGAGCATTGGATATGGACTACATTCCTCCGGAGCTGCGGGAGAACTCGGGCGAGCTTGAGGCGGCGGCGAGCAGTTCCCTTCCGGACTTGATTACCGTCACGGACATTCGCGGCGATCTGCATATGCACACCACCGAAACGGATGGAACTAACTCGATCCGCGAGATGGCTGAGGCAGCGTTTGCTCGGGGACTGAAATACATCGCGATCACTGACCACTCGAAGAACCTGGCGATGACGAACGGTATGGATGACAAGCGCGCGCTCGCGCATGTAAAGCGCATCCGCGAGGTGGACGCCGAGATGGAGGGGCGGATTCGTGTGCTGGCTGGCGTCGAGGTCGACATTTTGGGTGAAGGTGAGCTGGACCTCGCAGACGAGACATTGGCAGAGATGGATATCATCGTCGCAAGCGTCCACAGCAGATTTGATCAGCCGGCAGAGCAGATGACGGAGCGCATTCTGCGTGCGATGGAGAACCCGAACGTCAAGATTCTAGGCCACCCAACAGGACGCAAGGTACTGAAGCGCGATCCGTATGCCGTACATATCGATACGATCCTGAAGCGAGCTGCGGAGCTGGGAGTGGCCGTTGAGCACAATGCGAATCCGCGGCGCTCGGATTTGAACGACCTGCATCTGCGAACGGCGAAGCAGCATGGCTGCAAGATTGTCGTAAATACCGATGCACACTCCATCGATGAGCTGGACCAGATTCGGTATGGAATCACGCAGCTGCGGCGGGCGTGGCTTTGCGCAGCCGATGTATTGAATACGCAGCCAACTGCCGAGGCCCTGCTGACGCAGCTGCGACGCGGGCGATAAACGGTTCGCCTGCAGACGCGTTATCCTAGAAGCGTGGCGCAATCCGCGACAACTCCGACGGCGATTCCGGCGCAAAAGGCTGCGACCGAGCCTGGGCTTTTTGCCGACTACGCAACGCTGTTCAAGCTGCGGGTTTCGACGATGGTCATCATCACGGCCGGCGCGGGGTTTTACCTGGGCTCGCTGGCGAGTGGGATTAGCCCATTCCATGCCGGGCTGATTCAGGCGCTGGCTGGAATCACCGTTGTTACCTGGGGATCGAGCGCGCTGAACCAGGCTCTGGAGCGACGCACCGATGCGCTGATGCGAAGAACTTCGAACCGGCCGATGGCGGCGGGGCGCATCTCGCTTACGCATGGGCTGCTTGTCGGCTTCGCCACGATCTTTTTGGGTTCGCTCTACCTGGCTTACACGACGAATTTGCTGACAGGAACACTGACCCTGCTGACTGCGATTGGTTATGTGGGGATCTACACGCCGCTGAAGCGAATTACGGTGGTCAACACGTTTATCGGTGCATTTCCGGGCGCATTGCCTCCGCTCATCGGGTGGACTGCCGTACGAGGCGTGATTGAGTGGCCCGCAGTGGCGCTGTTCGCGATTCTCTTCGTGTGGCAGTTTCCACACTTCATGGCAATCGGCTGGATGTACCGTGACGACTATGCCGCCGCTGGAATTCGCCTAACACCGACGCAGACTGATGAGCAGTTCGCCGCGCGTTCGACGGTAATTCAGTCACTCTTTTACGCAGTAGTGATGATTCCGGTCAGCATGTGGCCGACGTGGCTCGGCATCACCGGTTGGATCTACGGTGTCATAGCGGCTGTGCTGTCGGTTGGATACCTGTGGTACACGGTGCGATTTGCGCGCATCACCCGGTCGCCGCTATCCATGGAATCGCGTGTCTATGCGCGAGATCTGCTGAAGGCCTCAGTGATCTATCTTCCTCTGCTGATGGCCGCAATGATGCTTGATGCGAAAGGACGCCTGCTCTTCTGATGACGAACACCCGCACGACCCTACCTTCCTCTGATGTTCGTACTCCGCCTGCGATCATCGCAGGCATTATCGCCGTCAGCGCTTTGGCCAGTGCATTCATTTGCTGGCTGGTGTACTTCCATGCGCCGACGGACGTCGGCGGGACGCAGCTTCGCTCGCTGCCGCTGGTGAACGCCGTACTGAATGCGCTTTCGACGGTGGCGCTGCTGGCGGGTTACCGGTTTATCCGGGCGCGTGAGGTTGCGAAACATCGTGCGGCGATGTTCACGGCCTTCTTTTTTTCCTCCATTTTTCTGGTTTCTTATCTTGTGAACTTTACCCTGCACGGCGAGACGAAGTTCGACCGGCTGAGCGCATGGTGGCCCTTTTACTGGAAGTTACTGCTCTCGCACATTATGCTGTCGGTCTTCGCGCTACCGATGATCCTGATTACCTTCTTTCTCTCGCTATCAGGCAGGTTCCCTGCGCATCGCCGGTTGGCCCGCTATACCTACCCAATCTGGCTTTATGTTTCGATTACGGGCGTCATCGTCTACTGGATGCAGTCGGCGATCCACTAACCCGAGGTTTCTTCACTTTATGCAGGCTGACACTCGCACACTTCTTCGCACGGGTCTCTGGATCTTCGCCACTGGCGCTGTGGCGGTGCTTGCGATCTTTACTGTGCTGGGAGGTATGGGCAAAGGCGGCCCCTACACGAACTCCGGCTGGCTGGCGCTTGTGCTGGCCATGGGATGCCTGCCGACGGGTATGCTGACGTTGGCGCTGGCGTTTATGAAGCTCTTTGCCGACCGCCACCGGTAGTCCTGCGATCTGCTATCCTCAACCTTCAAATCCTGTACCAAAAACAACCGGAGCATCTGTATGGCAAAAGGCGTCAATAAAGTTCTTCTTCTGGGTAATGTGGGCAAAGACCCCGAGATTCGTTCCACCGCCGGCGGCATGATTGTCGCCAGCTTTTCCCTGGCCACTGCAGATCGCCAAAAGGACCAGCAGGGCAACTGGCAGGACAAGACGGAGTGGCACAACCTGGTCGCCTTCAGCCGCACGGCCGAGATCGTGCGTGACTATGTGAAGAAGGGTACGCAGCTCTTCATCGAAGGAAAGATCCAGACGCGGTCATGGGATGACAAGGAATCCGGACAGAAGAAGTACCGCACCGAGATCCTGGTAAACGAGATGAGCCTGTTGGGCGGTGGCCCCGGACGCGGCGAGGGAGCCGGGGCTGGCGGATACTCGAAGTCGAGTACGGCGAGCTTCGATCAGCGCACGCCGGCTTCGCAGCCGGACTATGCCGACCAGGGCATTACGGACGACGATATCCCCTTCTAACAGCATCTGTGTAACAGAACAGAAACCGGCCCGCCTATACAACAGGCGGGCCGGTCGTTTTAGAAGGCGAATCGCACGCTGACGACTCCAGCATGGTTGTAGGTGTGGAAGCTGGTTACCGCCGTCTGGAAGGCGATACCAGCGACCATACCTAGACGGCTCTTCGGGTTCTCGGGCCTCAGGGCAAACTTACCGAAGATGATGCCTGGGGTAAGGAACATCTGCGTTTTACCGTCGCGGGTGCCCCCAACGTAGCTGGTGGAGTTTAGTTCCAACTCAGGCCACAGGTACTTCCTCACGTGATACTGCGCGACTGTGTTCCATTGAATGGTGCGACCGCTAGTCGCTGTCTGCGAAGTCGGGAGGCCTCCGCCGAGACTGGTCATCAACGCAAATTTGCCAAAGCCTTTGCCCGTAAGAAGCGTTGGGGTAAGCACCGCGCTCGGAGCGCCGTTTTTGTGGCTTCCCGTGGGAATGCTCCAATTGAGCGCACCGCTGACGATGTAGTTGCCGTGCTGCTCGTTGGCCGAGGCGAAGCGATACTTCACCAGTAACGACGTATCGCCGATGCCGTCCTGCCCGCCATCGCCGTGGACTACATAGCCGGGAGGGAGGATATCAACCTGGGTATTGGCGAAGGGGATGAGATTAAAGCCCTTGCCGCCGCCAAAGTTCCAGTTGGCGTGTCCCTCGCTGGTCTCCTGACGAATCATGGCCGTTCGATAGACCTGCGCAAGTTGGGGAAAGGGGGCGACCATGGGAACGCTCCACTTTGGCTGGCTGGCCTGGGTCCTGGTGGCGCGCTCCTGCCACTTATGGGCGAACTCCTCGATAAAATCATCGTCTGCTTCGGCAGCGAACGGGGAGAACCCGAGAAACATCAACAGAAATAGAATCCTGCGCAAAAACCGCTCCTTCTATCCCGTTGGTGCTCTCAAAAGACGCTTTTGTTGCGGAGATCGATGTGCCTCGACCGTCTGATTCCAGTTTACTAGACGGCAGCCTGGCCTTATGAAAGCAGCAACCCGATACACTATTTCCATGCTCGATGAAGTCACGTTTCGCCGCGAATCCGACCATGCCCTTGAGTCATTGAAACAGTCCTTGATCGCCACGGAGGACCAACTGGATGATGCGCCCTTCGAGACCGAGGAGAAGAACGGGGTTCTGAACGTGGTGTTTATGGACGGCAGCACCAAATTTGTCTTTACGCCCAACACCCCGGTACGGCAGATCTGGATCTCTGCGCTGACTACCAGCTTTAAGCTGGAATGGTCCGATGGCGCGCACGCCTTCATTCTCCCAAAGACCGGCGAAGACCTGACCACGCTGACGACCCGCCTGCTGCGGGAACACCTCGGAGATTCCAGCATCTCGCTTTCGTAGTTCCTGGGAATGGAACGAAAGAGGGATTCAAGATCGCTCTTGTCGCTCTGAGAATCGTCTGCATGTGTCACAATTCCTGAACCAAGACATGCCCCTAACCCTATCCGTCGCCATTATCACGATGAACGAAGAGGCCAATCTGGCCCGGACGCTGGCCAGCGTTCAGTTTGCGGACGAGGTGATCATCCTCGATTCCGGATCGACTGACCGCACGTTGGAGATCGCGCGATCGTTCGATGCGAAGGTCTACTTCGAGCAGTGGAAGGGTTTTGCCACGCAGAAGAACTCTGCGATAGAAAAATGCACCGGGGCTTGGGTACTTTCACTGGACGCTGACGAAGAGCTGACCTTTGAGCTTCAGCAGGAGATTCGACGGCTGCTCGCGGGTACTCCCTCGGCGGATGCGTACATGATCAAGCGGCGAAATCTCTTTCTAAACCGCTGGATGAAACATGGTGGCTACTACCCTGATCCAAAGCTGCGGCTGTTTCGGCGCCATTCGGCCAACTTTGCTCCACCGGCTCGCTTCACGGAGCGTCCAGTGCACGAGACGATCGCCTTTGAAGGCAACCTGGAGACGCTGCAGCACGACCTGATCCACCACGCCTATCCTACGATTGAAAGTTATATCGAGCACATGGATCGCTACAGCACGCTGGGCGCAGAGATCATCGTTGCAAAAGGCAAGACCGGGCGTTCGTGGTTCAGCTTCTACTACAACGTCCTTGTCATCCCTGCTTTTACCTTCTTGTGGAACTTTATCTTTCGTTTCGGCTTTCTCGACGGCCGCGAGGGCTACCTTCTGCATCGGTACCACTCGACCTATACAAGCTGGAAGTATTCGAAGGCCTGGCAGACGACTCGAAAGAACTAGAATCAGCCGTGCTACAACTGACGAATGCCCCGTTATCTGGCTCTGAGCCTCTTTCTCCTTCCAACGATCCTCTCCGCACAAAGCGGTTCGTCGAGCCGGACAGCCACGCAAACGGCGAACCTCATTCAGCCCGCAGACCTCAAGGCTGATATTTCCTTTCTTGCCTCAGATAATCTTGCAGGACGCAACGCTGGCAGCCGCGAAGACCATATCGCAACTGATTTCATCGCTTCGGAGTTCATGCGGCTTGGACTCAAGCCGATGGGAGACAACGGCACGTTCTTCCAGGACATGGAGATCGTCACTGGCAATCTGGACACAGAACACACAACGCTGACGGCGAAGATCGATGGCACGGAGCATAGCTACGCGATCAACAAAGATTTTCAATGGGCCCGGCAGACTCTGCGTCCTGCAACGTCATGCGGCCAAACGGTCTTCGCTGGATACGGCATAGCTGCTCCTGAGTACGGTTACGATGATTTCGCCGGTATCGATATCAAAGGCAAGGCCGTTCTCGTCTTCATGCGTGAGCCCCAGGCGAACGACCCATCGTCGAAGTTCATGGGCACGCTCGATACCTATCATGCCTTCTACTGGCACAAGATTGAAGAGTTGCGTAAGCGCGGTGCAGCAGCAGTGCTTGTGGTTCAGGACCGCGTTCCACGTGATGTGAAGCTGATTCCGCCGACCTCGCCGCGCCCTGCAGGCGGCCCGTCTTTTGCTCTTGCTGGTGAGATGTGGGATATTCCCGTCTTCCTCATCAAGCGGGATGTTGCAGATCAGTTCCTGGCGCCAGCCAACATGACGGCCGATGCGCTGCAGGCCGATATCGATAAATCCGTTCAGCCGCACTCAGTAGATCTTCCCCAAAGCTCGGCCTGTCTTACCAAGGCATTTACAGGACTCGAAACTCATAAGGGGAGGAATGTCGTCGCCCTCCTCGAAGGCTCCGATCCGAAGCTCAAAGCGCAGACCGTAATCGTCACAGCGCATCATGACCACATGGGCACGGCGAACGGGCATATTTATTACGGCGCCGATGATGACGCTTCAGGCATCGCCGGAATTCTCGGAGTGGCCCGTGCCGTGGTCAAAGGGAACATTCATCCGAAGCGAAGCATCTTGTTCATGGCATACGATGGCGAGGAACGCATCTTCCTGGGCTCCTACTTCTACGTCACGCATCCGCTTGTTCCGCTCAACCAGACTGTGGCAACGCTGAATCTCGACATGATTGGACGAGACGAAGATGATGCCAACTGGCCTACACCCGCCGACCGCAACGTGAACATGGTGAATGTACTGGGCACTCGCTATAATCCTGTGCTGCGCAAGATCATCGATCGAGAGAACAAAGCGGAAGAGCTAAAACTCGACTACAAGATGGACCGCGTTGATCCTGACTCGCTCTGGTCACGCAGTGACCACTTCTGGTTTGCCACGCTGCATATTCCCCAGGTCGAGTTCCAAACGGGACTGCACCCTGACTATCACACTGAAAACGATACCTGGCAGAGGATTAACTATCCTAAGCTCACGAAGATAGTGCGACTTGTTTTTCGTTCTGTTGCTGACCTGGCGAATTCGGGCGAGACGATTCCGTTTATCCCTGCAGGGGCACCGCTTCAGCCGCAGTAGGTGTGAGCAGCCGATATCCAACGATGAATGAGAAACGTATACTCTCGAACGC
>Ga0163162_10002989_pt1 | contig 16151 bp, 12 predicted proteins | sample S55metaG_FD_115310 | JGI IMG/M metagenome (GOLD analysis project Ga0163162, IMG submission 115310) | Switchgrass rhizosphere microbial communities from Kellogg Biological Station, Michigan, USA - S5-5 metaG | ecosystem: Host-associated > Plants > Roots > Rhizosphere > Soil | place: USA...
ACAATGATTACCTCCCAGCACTTCGCAAAAAAGAAGAAGAATGGCAAAGCTTTGCTGCTGAGCACTATCCTTCATTTTCCCCTGAAGCCCTTGAAGAACGCGCCGGAAAAATGGTCGCTTTCTACTCGGAGTTTCTGGATGATCTCCGCAGCCGATCCAATGCCATTCGAGAAGACGGTATTTCCAACCTGTCCGATCGCGGCGGCGTGCTCTCTTCAGACGTCTCCGGTCGCAAACCAGGTCGTGATGTAAAGAACATGAAAGACTCGGACATCATGCGCCGTCGCGTGATTAACTCCGAGGATGGCCGCCTAGTATTCGATATCGAGCTGCGTAACTCTTTCGTGAAGCTTTCCATCCTGCGTCCAAGCAAAATGGACATGGGTAACCTGATCAACGATATTCGTAGCGCCATTAAAGGCTACGTGCGTCGTGTAAACAACAACTCAGCCACCTTGGCTCGTATTGCTGCCGGTCGTGTTATCTGGGACTTCATCGCCAAGCGTATCACGTACTCCAGTGTTTCCAACATCGGTGACTTCCGTCAACTGGCGTCGGTTATCCGCTGGACAGACATTGACGTGCTGACAATTGGTCTTCTGCGGGCCTACACCAACAAAGGTGTTCACATGCACCTGGTGTGTGCTTCGCCAAAATGTGACTGGGAAGGTTTCGAACTGGTTGACGCTGAACGTCTGGCCCATCACCGCGATGCGCATGACTCTCCAGAAGAGTCGGCAGTGTACGGCAACCTGTTTAACCACAAGGTTACTTACACCATCGAAGAAACCATGGCGCTGATTAAAGCTGCCAAGTTTGGTGTAGATACGGTTCGTGTACCTAACGACGATGACTCGATTTACTTCGAGTTGGCCTCCCCATCGCTGGCCAACGCATTCCAGACTTTCGACTACTTCAGTTCCCGTGTATCTGGTGAGTTGCAAGACCTGCGTACCAAAGTGCTCGATCCGGAAGAGTACGAAACCCAGCGCAACATGATTTATACCTCTCTGGGTGCTACCGAGTACATTCACTGGATCGACAAGTTCGTTGCTGCTGGTGCTCCCAACACCGATGAACTTGATACAGTGCTGTCTCGTGACAACGCTAAAGATCAAGACGACTTTAACATGGGCCTGGTCGAAGCTATTAAAGACTCGACTCAGTTCAACAGCCGTCTTACCTCGGCTATCTTCAACAAGACACCGTACTTGTCGAAAACGTTCTGTGGCATCGATAACTTCGTATGTCCTAAGTGCAAAGCCAAGCGCGAAACTCTGGAAGATCCGGATAACATCAAAGAACGCAAGTTTGGGTACACCCCGATTGACCCAATCATGAGTTTTTTTACCCACGTCCAGTTGCTGCTGATGGCGGAAGCGACCGACGGACTCGACGCAAGGGTAAAAGCCCTTTCGGAATAAACCGCCTAAACAGTAAAGGACATGTGGCGTTCGGGAGGGTGCACGAAGGTATTACTAAAGCTTTGCTTGGTAAGTCCATCGATTCAGTTCTCCCGGAAACTCTGATTCTTAGGGAAAAGGAATTAGTTGATATTAACTTTGAACTTTACACCCCTGATAAGAAGACACCATATTCCTCGGCGGCATGGTATCCAGAAGAGCATGAGTTCTTTCACCCCTGGTCTATCAATCAGGTAAGCGAACACTATGGCTTTCATAAGCTTAACGCTGTGATGCCACCTGAGAGCTATCTGACGCTGCCAAACTGTATTGTCGAAGAGTTCTTGGCCGGTGCTTCTGCTGGTCTTAGCAAACGAGATAAGGCGGATGCAGAACTCAGAGCAAAAGCTGATCGTAACAATAAAAACAAGCTCTCGCCTGAACAAGAGGCAGAACTTAGAAAAGCAGGCATTGATCCTACCAAAGTAAGTCTTTAAGTGAAGTGCCCCCTACCTCCCTCGTGGAGGTAGGGGGTATTTTATGCTAATCAGCAAACGATTAAGTCTATTTCGAGAAGCGGAGATTATCATCATGGGCAACAACAACAACCGCAACAACAATGGCCGTCAACAAGGCCAACAACCACAGCAGGGTCAACAGACCTCCAACACGGTTGTGGACGACCAAGATAAGAAAGACGACGTCGCTAACGAACTTGGTGAAGGTCTTCAGCTCGAAAGCGCCGACCTCGACGCACCAAACAGTCTCGGTACTCTGGCCGCTGCTCCAAACGCCAATAATGCCGCTCCTGTTGATGGCGCCAACAAAGACAACAATGCAGAAGTTGTTGATCCGGCTGCCCAACAAACTGCCGATAATACCACCCAGCAACATGGTGAGTACGTTCCACCAGAACAGGTAAACACTGCACCGGTGGTTCCTGTGGTCCAACAGGAAAGCGAAGAAGAACCTACTCCTGTAGTTACCCCTCCTGGCCTGGTTGTCCCGCATGAAGAAGCAGATGACGAAGCCAGCCTTATTGAAGATCCAGCGCAAGTACTGAAAGGCGAAATGGTTACTGCCGACGGCACCGCCGTTACTACTATCATGTTGCGTCGTCTTGAAAAGCACATGAAGTTTGTTCGTGGTGAACTGGCGTTCCGCGATAAGAACGAACTGTTCGACGAACAAGTTACCTGGATCGACACCGTCGGTAATTCCCTGAACCTGGAATACCCACAGTTCGTACTGGTTACCAAAGCCATCCTGGCCGAGATGCTGAAAGATGTGGACCTGTTCCGTGATGGCGCTGCGTACCGCTTCCTGCAAAGCATCAAAGGCAAGTATCCAGCAAACGCTATTGAAGGCTATGAAGCCTACTGCACTTTCCTGACCCGTGTTGCCGCTAACTGGAACACTCGTCATCGTCTGCGTACCAGCGTTGATATCGCTTTCCCTGTTAGCCGTCTCCCAACTGCTAAAGGCAAAGAAAACCTGACCAAATTCTTCAACACCCTGGTTAAGTAATTAACTGGCCAACCGAGTAATTGCAATGATTCCAATTGCCGAATACGAAGCTGATGGCGCTACATTTGTAGTGCCGGATCTTCCGATTGTAAATGTGATGATCGACTCCCTGGATGACTCGGTCGATCAGATGGATGCGGTGGAGGGTGGTGAAGCTATTACCATCACCCCTAACCAGCGTATTGCAGAAGGTGTGTTGTTTGCTAACAACATGATCCCTTTCTCTGCTCTGCAAGGTAACGAAGGTGTGTTCAGTGCCATTGGTGACGGTTTTAAAGCCGCCTGGGATTGGATCACTGGTACTATCAAAAGTATCTGGAACTTCTTCTTCAGCCGTGACAATGCCGAAGTGGCAGAAACCACCAAGAAAGAAATCGACGAGGGTAACGATAAGGCCAAGAAAGCCGCCGACGGTACTCAAACCGATGAAGAAGCCAACAGCCAAGCCAGCAAGATGGCCAAGATCGCCGATGAAGGTGGTGACAAAGCTACTGCTGATTCTCTGAAGGATGCTAAATCGCCTAAAGAGAAACGTGCTGCTATTAAAGCTGCTTTGAAGAGACTCCCTACGCTCAACAAAACAGCGCAGAATAAAGTTCTCAAAGCAATCAATCTGGTAGAAGGCTCCCACAAAGCGTTTATCAGTATTGTTAGCAAGGACTCTCCTAAGACTCAAGCAGCCAGCGACAAGATGACCGGTAGTGATCACCCTGCTGCTGACATCCTGATTGAAATGGAAGCGTTGATTAACAAGGTAATTGTTAAGAACGCTGCGTTTGAGCCAATTGTTAAGAAAGTGGCTACTGCTAAAGAAGTCAACGCTGTAATCTCCTTTGGTACTGCTATCAACGCTAACGTTGCGGCAATGAAAACTCTGGGTGATGATTTCAATAGTAAGAAAAATGCTCTTCAAACAGTTCTCACTAAAACTGAGGACCGTATGAAGAAAGCCAAAGATGCCAAAGACAAGGCTGCGCTGAAGTCTGAAATTGGCGCACTGCGTGAATTGGTCAACCAGGCTGTTAAGGTTGCCAAGTTGATTGAGATCACCAACGTTCGTCTGCGCGGTGCTCACAAAGCTCTGCTGGAAATGTTTGGTCTGTAAGCTTTACCACGACGCAAACATATAACCCCCTACCCCAGCAATGGGGTAGGGGGTTATAGCTGCTTATGCAGCTTCTTGGGTTTCGTCTACAGCTTCTTTTTCTTTATCATTAGCTGATTGTTTCAGCTCGTACAGATCTTCTTCCAGACCAAGCTCAGCAAGAGCCTTCTCGAAGATGTTAACCATCTGACCAACCGATGGGAAACGATACAGATGTTGCGACAGACCAATAGCGTTAGCAGAAGGGCTGCTCGCATAGTTAACTGCGATCTCACGAAGCTGATCAGCATCCGCACCTTGAATACGATAGACCTCCATCATCGTAGTCGCGTTACTAACGTTGCCAGTAACAGTTGCAGTTGGGTATGCACCAGTAACGTCAAGGTCAGATGTAGCACCTCGACCATTACTACGAACGTCATTAAGACCCTCAAACATGAATGCACCAAGATCCGCAGTCTTCTCAGTATCGAGCAGTGCAATCCAGTTGCTAAGTGTTGGGAGACGATCGCTAAAGTAAGTATCACGTTTATTAGGAGTGCTGCCCCAAACATACCCGTGTTCCTTAGCAACAAAGCTGAGCGTGTCAGAGATGAGCTTAGGTTGAGATACAAAGTTGAAGTACTCGGAATAACGTAACAACATTGGAATAGACAGTGACAAGTCGTTTGTCTTTTCGTTAATCTCTTCAATAGGCCAGTTGTCACCAACGTTGTAAGAAGAGTAAAGATACTTATACTCTCGTTGCATGTTGCGGTGCCACTGTGCAGAACCCTCACCCCACTTACGACCTTCTTCAGTATAGATCTTACCTGGAACGTCTTCACGAACGGCAATATCAGCTAACTTGTAGCTTTCCAATTTACCATCAGAGAAACGCTTGATTGCATAGGCGGACATTGCATCCAACCATTTCCAAGTAGCTTGACACTGAATAGATGGGAAACGTTCTTGAGGTTCCAGTGGAGTACGATCGCCGTTCTCTTTAACCTTGTGAGTGCGCCCAGGGTTATAGACGTAAGAACGAAACTCTTTAGGTACCCGTGGATCACAATAAACATCGGCAAGGTTATAACCTTCGGCAACCAATGCTTCTTCACAAGCTTCCATGTCATAAGCCGAGTTCCAGCTAGCAACCCAGTCTGGTTCCCATTCATGAAACTTAGCGATACATGCAGCAGCAATCTGACCGGGGGTGTCAAATAATTCATAAACAATTTTGCAATTACGTCGTGCTACGTGTTCACCAAGATATTTATCTTCTGCTTCTTTAAGCTTGGTGAGAATGGTCTCATCATTCTTTTCGTTATACCAACCACGTAACCCTGCCCAGTAACCTTTATCTTTCATGGTAACGCTACCCATGATGATAGATTTACCAGGCTTATCCATATCAGTCTCAACGTCGAACGCCGCTACCGTGTAAGCTTCTTTCTGTTGATACTCGCCATACTTCTCAAAGAACCGACGTTTAAAGTGAACTGGCGTAGTTTGGTCTAATCCAAATACATACTGTTCATTCTTCGCATCGCGCATGGTTGCTTTGTAATCAGCCGCACCGTATAACTGCTTCTTAACCTCAAATGGAATTTTGCACCTTGGTAAGTTATATTCCCGAACCATGGTATCTTTAATGTAATCTTTATGTTGTTTAAACTGTCGATTAAAATCTTTTACAATAGAAAACGGCTGCTTATAGTTCTCAATTGCAATGAACGAATTAGTCCGGCCACCATCTTCATGGATGTTGGTAATCTTTGCACACAGGAGATCTCGACCACGATCTTTGTTATGCACACTATAACCAGCACTCTTACATACTTTGGCAATAATGGGGGTGTTATTGGTTGTCATGAGTGATCCTGCATTTTATGCCGAATTTGCGCTATATTCATAGCGGCCCAGTTAAAAAATTAAAAGGTGGCTACTTATGCTTTCCATGGATTTTCTTACCCGACGTGTCGATGGGTTGGAACTCATTAATTTTCAGAACGATGACTTCCATGTAAAGTTGTCAAACAAGCTGAAAGAAAACATTAATGAACAGTCAATGTTGTCTGTCAAATGCGCTGACGAGATTACTGCGGTCATTAAAGAGTTTACCAACTTTAGTAACGTCAAGATTGAATTTCACGATGGCGGTAATCTGAGCGTTGATGTTGGGTACTTTTCTCCGAATCACATCTTTAACAGCGCTAACGTTGACGTGTTGCTGAAAAACACTGAGACTACTTTGTACAAATGGTTTGTGGCTAGCAAAGACAAAGTGTTTAAGGGTAGCGTTGATTACCGTACCGGTAAAGTGCATGGTGCCTTTACCACATTGCCAATTACGATCAAGATTGGTACTGATCTTTCGGCTACCTTTGCCAGCGATAAGATTCAAAAGTATGGTGTACCTATTCATGAACTGTTGGCCACCGGTATTGTTCACGAAGTAGGTCACTGCTACGGTGGTTGTGCTCTCATGGCAACCACGGCAATGGACAACTTCACGGCCAAGGCTGGGTTGACTTTCTTCCGTTCCCGTAAACTGGATGACGAGCGTGTCGCCGTTCTTCAAGACATGAGTGCATTGCTGCAAGAGAGTCCAGAAAGTATTAACGACCTCAAAGAAATTGCTAGCAAAAACTCTGATGAAAGCTTGATCATGTACTTTAACAAGCTGGTATCTCGTCGCAACACTAGTCGGGCTCTAAGCCTCGGTGTGACGAACATGAGCAGCGAAGTAGTAGCTGACCTGTATGCGATTCGTATGGGCTGTGGTAAGGCTACTGTGGCCGCTATCGGCACAATGGTTGATCAAGGTATCATTACCATCTCGCTAAACAGCCTGATGGCAGGGATTCTTTGTATGGTCTTTACTACCATTGCTTTCACACCTACAATCGCTGGCTTGTTAGTGCTAGGGTTTGGCGTGTACGGTATCCTGATGTGCATGCTGATTACCTTCGTACTTAGCTCGATACTCAGCTACTTTTACGTTGGTTATGCAGACGTCTATAACGCAGGCCATCGTCGTTTTGAAGATGCCATTCGTCAGATGATTGCCAAGCTTAAAGAAGTAAAAGATATTCCACCCAAAGAAAAGACCCAGCTACTCAATGACATTGAAAAGTTCCTGGCCATCAATGAAACGTTGAAGCCCTGGTATGAGAACAACGTTGTTCGTCGCTTCTTTGGCGTGATGTTTAGCGGTAACGATTTCAAGAAAACCGAAACAGAGCACTTTACCCAGGCGTTACTCAACAGTGAGCTGAACGTATTGTCTGCTCGTCTAAAAACTTTAGTATAAGGAGCTATACCCATGTCTCATCTTGCCCACGCACTGGACGTAAAGAACGAACTCACCGAGGCCGGTGTTCTGTGCCCGTTTGAACAAAGCTCTTTGCTTAATGAAGCCTACATTCGCGCAGGCTGTTCGATGATCTTTGTTGGTGGTGCTAGCCACAGCGAAGAAAACGATAAGAAATTCTGGAGACAGTTGGACAAGTGGAACAACGTTTCACCGATCAACGCTCCGTTGGTACATCAGACCACACTCACCCGCGTTAACTTGGTTATGGGTAGCATGTCCGCTACTGGCGCCTTGCCATGCTCCCGGAAGTTTACCAGTGTTAGCGAAAGCGGTGTTGACGTCAGCGAAATGAAGTCCTTCCCAGAGCTGGTCGGCTTCCTGATCAAAGAGTTGAACTCTGGTCATGAGTAAGCCTTCCGAAGCACTCGACGGGTATAAACAATATGGTAACTCTGCTCCAACCGACTCCTACGTTCCTGGTGACGGTAAGCAGCGTATAGACCTTGAAGAGTATTACAAGGAAACTAACCAAGACGAAGGCACGTACATGATGCAGGGGTTTGAACAACTCTCGCTCAAACGTCTGTCTAAAGCTTTGGCTCGTAACCTTGGGTTGAGTGGGGTTGAGTCTTATGACCCATTCCCATCTGAACGTAATGCGCTACAAGGCTCTGAAGGTTTGTTCACTTATATTGCCGACAAGTTCAAAGGAATGATTGAAGGCATTATCAAATACATTCGCATGGCCATTGATTGGGTTGTTGACACCATCAAGACTTTCTTTGGCTATCGCAAAAGTGCTCGCATCACCTCAGCTATCAATGAGTCATTGGATGATCTTCATGATCAGTTTGCTGACACGATGGCCGGTCTGGGTTTCCCCAAGGATGAATACAACCTTGAGAAGTACCTGGGTGAATTGGCTCCTGGTGAAAACGTTAAGTTCCAAATCATTCTGCTGAAAAGCAAAATGGAAAAAGATCAAGACGCCATCACTGGGCTGACTAACGCGCTGCCATTGCTTCAACAGGCAAGCGGCAAGATGGCGTCGGTAAGTGCCGATGTAGAACGCACAGTCACTCGTCTTAAGAAAGTAATCAAAGAAGAGTATGAAGCCACCCGTGTTCGTAAACAGCGCGGCGAGACGCTTCATGGGTTTAACTCTCCTGAGATGGTTCGTGTCCTTGCGGCTATCAACGAAACTCGTCTGGCTTTGGATACCAATGGTGTAACAGAAATTGTACAAAAGCTTTACAGCACTCTGTACAAGATCGACTTTACCAATGATGAACTGGTTGAAGGCTTTGATAAAGTACGTGGTAAACTGAAGGCCACTCTTCAGACTGAAAAGGTTAAGGTGATTAAACAAGACGCCCCAGGTCTCTTGCTTGGTATCCAGATCCTGAAAAGTCGTTACCATGAACTGGCTGACAAGAAGATCGATCTGGAAAGCATTGATTGGAAAGCTCTGGGTAAAGCCATTGACAAGACTGATGCAGATCAGATCAAAGCGATGAGCGATTTCTACCAAGCTCCTAACGTCCCAGACGATCGTAAGTTGCTGGCTGATTACCAACGGTTGACCATTGAAGTTCGTACCTTTACACAGTTCTGTTACACCATTGCTCAGGCCATGTTGACAGTTCAGCGTCAAGCTATTAACCTCATTGATTGGCACAACCGTACTTACGCCTACTATTACAGTGGTGTGATTGGTGACATTGACACCATGATGGCAATCATCAAAGACGCTAAGGCGGCTGGACATTCTCCCCTGCATGACTCCAAGGGGCGTCCACCACCCATGCTGTTTATTAAAGAAGCTGATGCAGAAACGTTTATGGAGAAACTGTCGTCTAATCTCAACGTTGTTGTCGAAGGTGACGTTGCCAAGGTTAAGACTTCCTTTAACGCTTTTGCTAAGCAAGTAGGTTGGAGTAAGAAAGTATGACAATTGACGAGTTGCTCTCCAAGGCAATGAGCGCTGTAGCTTCTATCGACAACGCTTCAGAAACGATCGTTGGTATTCAGGCAGAACTCAACAAGGGTGTAAGCTTGGCTGCTGGCAGAGCTATCATCAAGTCTATCTTTGGTGAGGGCCATGAAGGGAAGCGTTTGTTGTCTGGTCTGGTTACTTATGACGAGTATGCCAACGCAAGCATGATCAAATGGGCTAACCTACCGCAATCTGTGGTGGACAAGTTCTTTGGTCGTACGGACGCTGCACAAACCTTCCTGTTCGATGCGGATGAGTTTATCTCTCGAGCCATGGGTAAGGTCTTGCACAACATTTCTGAAACCAGTGCCAACGACACGAGCAAAGCGGACTTCTACAATGAATTCCGTAAACGCACGTTGTTCTTTATCTGGGGGATGAATAACTGCACAGGTCTTTCTTACGAAGAGCTTTGTGAAGCCAAGTGCTGGTCAGACATTGAAGTAGTCAAGCATATTGAAGATGAAGGTGATTATCTGTTCATGACAGATTTTCTTCCTGATCTGAAAGAAGCTTTTACTACGCTTCTGAAAGAGCATGTCTCGACAGACATTAACGAAAATAATGTCTCTCGTACCGGTATTGCCGATATGGACTATGCCCTGGAACGTTACAAGTCTGACGTGCTGATTGTCAAGTTGTACGCTGTTTACATTAACAGCCTTCTTGAAGTACCTGGTGAATAAATAGCCCTACTCTAACCCCTAGCCCCGTAAAGGGCTAGGGGTTAGGTAAGGTTGTTTTTGCTTTATACCGGACTAATAGCAACCATTCCGCGGTCGTGTGGCATGAAGGTCACTTCCATGGCCTCCTGAACAGACAGCAATTGGTCGCTAGTCAACTTCAACAGTTTCCGAATACAGAACCCAGTCAAGGCATCCTGGTTACTGATAATGTCAACTGTAGTGTCACCAGCCAACGCATTCAGTTTAAGACCCACTACTTCAGCAGGAGCAGCACGACGCAGTGTATCCATCAGGCCAGCAACCGATACTGTGGTAGCCCCTTCCAGATCACCGTTGATCAGCTGTGGCGCAGCTTGGATCAAAGCATCCTTAAGGTTTTGGTTCTTGTATCCGGACTGTGTCAGGTAATACACAATAGAGAACGTGAGATCCTGACGCAGGTACTTTTGATAGTTACTGTTAACGATAACCTTTTGACCACCAATCTTGCTACGTGGTTGGAAGAACAATGCAGTCCTGTCCAAGGCCAACGTATCAAAGTAATCCATGTCAGCGCCGATCTCACTAACCAAGGACTCTTTAGTGGCACTAGCAAACTGCTTGTCGTAAGCATCACGACTAAAGAAGAATGCACCATCGAAACCAATGAAGTCAAAGTGATAGATCAACTCACGAGGACCCACTAGGACCTTGTTGCCGTTGGCATCCAACACGTAGTCACCTTTTCGGTACGCCCAACGGGGTGAACCATTAGAGTTGTACGCAGGATCGCCAGCCCGATGTTTGATGATGGTGTTACCCTGAGCATCAAAAACCAGGTTACCTGTTTCTGGATCAGTCTCCATGACGTTAGCTGCATAGCGCTCAGGAATATCCTGATCATAATGCTGGTACTGACCTTCACCAACCAATGGGCGAATACGGCTGTACAGGTTAGCCAAACGTTTACCAATATTGACAGCGTAAGAAGTCTCGATGATTGCAATCTGCGAACTCGGGAACAACGACTGTTCAATCTTCCGATCGGAAGCGGTATCGGTCTGACGAGGATCACCAGCCATAGTGAAGATAAACGTAAAGAGGGTGTCAAGAGGAGTCCCCACACTAAGCTGTGGCTGCCCAAACATGGTCATTCCATTGATGTAGAGAATATCACTAACATCCAAATCAAACTTGGTGTCCAACTTGAACTGGAAGATACGCTCGCCATTTTGGTCAAGACCAAAGAACACGCCAGGAACTGTAGCAAGGGCTACCGAGTCGACAATGTTCATCGACATCTGAGCACCAACCTCTGAGTTATCAAAGTCTTTGTAGCTTTTGCTAGACTTTGTAATAACCGTAATGAGGTAACCGTCATCTTGGTGAACAATATCAATCTGCCCAACAGACAAATCAATACCAAGTGCTGGGTTCTCTTGAACAAACTTCTGATACTGGAACGTTGGAGCGTCCAAGTGATACGTGCGCAACACTGCCTGGTTATTAGTAGTGTCCATCACGTAGTAAAACGGAGTGTAAACCAAAGTCTTGTTAGTGACCAAGTCTACCAGCTCTTCGTTGCTCAGACCAAGGTAACGTTCTTTGATAGTGGCTGACACCAACTGAGTAGTGTAATCAGAAACATCAAAAAGCACGTTATGCGGAATGGTGACCCGCTTACCATTATCAAGAACAACACCACTACCTACCAGATTATTAATCGAAGTAAGGTGGCTACCGACAAAACAAGCCATCGGTGAGAAGAAGTTCTTGTTGGTTTGCTTGGCCAACTCCTTGGTAAGTGCATACTGTCGACCAGTGATGTAGTCGATAGACTTAACCGAGTCATACCCGTAGTTGTTTACTACACCGCTAAGGTTGTTCTCGGTGATAGGGAGGTTACGAACGCGCTGCCCGTTAATGAAGCTCTCTTTAATAGCAGAGAACGGCCGAGGGTTTGAACCGCCGTGAGTGCGATCAGCGACGCTCCATGCAATAGCCCCGGAGTTACGCAGACCTTCCGAGTAAGGACCCAAGCGACCACTACCAAAACGATAGTCAGCATAATTGACATTTACTTCGGTCAATGGAACCTGACGGAAGTCTTTATCAACAACACCTTTAGTGACATAGGTGTAAATACTCAGGGTACCAACACCGCTACCGTTTTGGATGTAGACATCAGGAATCTGATAGTCAAACGTCCTGGTCGTTGTATCAACGTTGAGTGACAACGTTACACGGTTTTGGTTAAACACATATTGGTCAAAGGAAACTGGAATCTCTTGAATAATATTTGAATTCGACTGGCGCAAGAAAGCACGCACGTTGTACAGGTTATCACCGTAGCTGATAGTCCCTGAACAGCCAGAAGAGGCGTTAGACGTAATACCCTCGTTAACCAGACACTTAAGTTGACGAGAAGGCACCATGATAGTCAGGAAGCGTTTGCCGTTACCTGTGTCACGGAAGTCTTTCTGCAAAACGTTATCGTTGATCGGTGCTTGTGGGTTTGGTGTTGACTCATCATAAAGAACCTGATAACCAGAACTCTCGCTGTAACGAATCTGTACACCATTCTCAATTGCAAAAGTAAACCCACTGAAAGTAACTTCAGTATCTTTAGGAAACAGAAGCACCTTATAAGTGGTGGTAATCTTCCCAACCGTAACAACCATTTCTTTAGCCAGGCTGTTAAAAGCTTCCAGTTGGATACCAAGAACTAGTGTGCAAGAACTTGGATTACCAAACAAACCAATCTTTTCTTCATCACCCATGTGTTTGGCGATGTCAGTGATATTGCGTGCATGGGATGCATACACTTTACTGATGGAATCGTCAACACGGTTCAGAAAGCCATATGTCGTACCCAGGATAAGGTCCGCTGCAAAAATAGCTGGATGGGTTTTACTGTTCAGTTTAACTTTGCGATCAAACCAGTTGTTTTCAATTTCGTTGATGAGTTGATCGATACCGCTCTCTGGGTTATCCGCCAGGGCGATCAGACGATCTTGTTCAATAGTCATGACTTAGCACTCCAGTACTCCATTTCCATCTTGGACGGATTGATCCATGGATATGCATGATAGTTACCCGCAAAGTACTCAGCAAAGCTAAGCAAGCGATAATTCTGTTCACGCACTGATGGATGAAAATTAGGGTTAAACTGAATAGTGATACGATTAAACCGATCCACTACTTCCAGGTTGTTATATTGAAACCCAACCGAAGGAAAGTTAATAGACAATTCATCTTGACCCTGACCACGCAAACTATCTGTAGTCCTGTCAATAGCACTAAACGCACCAGATGGAAAAGTGTTACCCCATCCGTAACCGTTGTTGTAGATACCTGCAATACTGCGCATGTTCTTTTGCAAAATAATTGTAAATACGGTTGAATCGAAATCACGATAGTTCTGGATCAAGGCCTCTGCATAAGGCTCCATGTTTTCATCACCACTAGACACGCCGTCCATGTAGTGGTTCCAGACATCAAAGATATAAGGAAGCAGGTTGTGCTTTACCGGGTGAAAGGTAAAACTCATGTCGTAGTCGTAGAAGACTTTAAGGATACCAGAAACATATTGGTACACCTCTTTACGGATGCCTGGAGTAGAACGGCTAACTGCCAAACTGACATCAGGGAACCCGGATGCGACCTTAATTAGATTGGACACCGGAGCAATCCAAGGATAAAAGGGATCAAGGAATTCTACCTGCCCACCATTAGATCTTCCCCATACCGGATCTAACAATCCTTTGACGTATGCGTTAAGACTATTTTTAGGAGGTGCTATCAATGAAAGCAGTTGTGGATGCTCTGCGATGTTGGCATCTGACAAGTTAAGGCAAGGACGACTCATAAAAAGTAATCCTATGGTGTCGTCGGGCATATGGACCAATTGGTTCCCTGGACCCAGCACACGAGCTCCTCGCATCAGGTTAATGAGGGAACTGGTATAACCCGGGCCACCGTTTTCTTTGAAGGCGTAATCAAGATAGTCTTCGACGATTCCGCCGTTGCCTAGTTCGCTAGATGGAGCTACGTTACCAGGGGTCCCGTTGAACCACCCGTTAAGCGGATTATCAGCCATTATTCGGTTCCTAACAATTTGAGGTGTTTTTCATGATCTCTAGCGTACTTAGTCTGGGATCTCTGCTCATGGGGTTGAGTGCTCAACTTTACCCAGACAGCAAGGATATCAAGGACGCTGCCCAAGTGGCAGACAACCTGACGCGTTCATACAATGTGCTTACCACCACGTCTGTACAGGCCAGTGCGGCCCGCACAATTATTGCCCCAATGGTGGTAATTGAGGCCTCTTCGATCCACCAGGAATACATGTCCGACTTGATGCAAATCATCAATCTTCGTGACATCGTAGCTACCCTTACGCACCTTGCGATGCAGAGTGCTGTTGGTATGGGTGTTAAGGTTGAAAACCTCATTGGTTCCATCAACCCAAAACGTGCAGGCCTGATGTCTCTGGCTGGCATTGAAAAGATCGATACCAACATCAAGAGTAAAGAACAGCGCCAGAAGACCGAAGCTGAACTCACTCCTTACGTTCAAGTCGGTGGCAAGACCATGCCCGATCTGAACGAGTACACCCCACTCGCCGTGGGTCGTACCGTTGTTGCAACGATTCCTACCGAAGCCGGTAAAGATCTCGAGTTCCCACTTACCTTCCGTCAGATCCCAGTTCCAATGGACGATAAGAGTCTGGAACGTGTGTTCTCGGCTGCCAAAATTGAGGACGGTCTGTTTGCACGTCTGGACATGATCACTACTAAAGAGATCACTGTTCCTCAATTCCTGTCCGGCTCTGACATTGTTAAGGCTCGTTTCAAAATCAAAAACGAAGACCTAACCGGGTACTATCGTGAAGCGATGAAAAACGAAACCAACAACCGTGTAGCTGCCTTGCGCACTGGTATTGTTTCGGTTAACAACCTGGCCAACACCTTCGTGTTCTCCAGTGACAAAGCGCAACAACTGGAACTGGCAATTGGTCGTCGTTTCTCCAATGAGGGTTCTCGTAATGAGATCTTCAAAGCAGTTAAGGCCAACACCATTGTTGTTGTGGATGAAGACCGTGGCATCTTCACGTTCTACACCCATGGCTACAGCCGTCCTGAAATCTACACACGTAAAGACATCGCTACCAAGAGCAAGAAAGACTCCGGTAGCAACAATTTGTCTGACCTCGTGAAACTGCTCAACGGAGGCATGTAATGGATATTTTGTCTTACACCGGTAAGGTGAAGAGTTTCAGCGAGCAAGAGCTGTACGCCTTCATGGCGGCTTTACAGGTCAGTGTTAACGATCTGACGTCCAACCTGGAAAACATTAAGGCCAACAACCTTAATGGTACTTTTGATAAAGCTGCTGAAAGCTGGACGCTCACCAAGAGCATTCTGAAATATGCAGCTGATAAAGGTTTCCGCCACAGCGAAACCCTCGGTACTATCCAGTACGGCTTGTCGGCTATTGCTTTCATACTTCCTGGTCTCGACAAGATGATCAAAGGTTACCGTACCAAGATCTGGGACGGTTCGATTGCTACTCTGCGCCAAGCCAACATCATGAACCTCGTTGAGTACATCAGCTTTTGGGTTGATTACTCTAACAAACTGGTTGACGTGGTTCTGACCATCCAGTTGTCGCAAGCCGATCCAAACAAATACCTGTCGGTCCACGATCAAAAGTGGATGTTGGGTACTCAGGACTTCTACAAGCAGTTTACTGTAGAGCTGCTCAAAGGTGGTCGTTTGATTATCCAGGGTCTGGAAAAGATTCCGGATGTGGAAGTCTCCGAAGTTTCCCTGAGTGTGCTGGAAGGCACCACTGGTAAGAAAGCTACCGATCTGCTGGATCGAGGTTTTGGTATCCACAACCTGAACCCAGTCTTCTGGATTGGCTTGGGTCGCAAGAACATCAACCTGGCTCGCATTGAAAACATGCGTAAACGTAACCAGACTCACGCCATGAAGATCTCTCAAGCAATCAACAAGCGTGACGGCACGAACGATCCTCAAATCGATCACCAGATCGAAATCTATCAAGAGAAGATCATCCGCAACGAAGCGGCCATCGAAGCCATCATCCGGGATTACGACTAATGACTGACTTTCGGTATGCTGGCAATGGG
>Ga0163162_10002990_pt1 | contig 16150 bp, 13 predicted proteins | sample S55metaG_FD_115310 | JGI IMG/M metagenome (GOLD analysis project Ga0163162, IMG submission 115310) | Switchgrass rhizosphere microbial communities from Kellogg Biological Station, Michigan, USA - S5-5 metaG | ecosystem: Host-associated > Plants > Roots > Rhizosphere > Soil | place: USA...
ATCCAAGGATGTGGAGCTGGCCATCAAGACCATGCTTGAACAAATGTCCCAATGTCTGGCCACCGGTGATCGCATCGAGATCCGTGGGTTTGGCAGCTTCTCCTTGCACTACCGCGCGCCGCGCGTAGGTCGCAATCCAAAAACCGGTCAGTCCGTCAGCCTCGACGGCAAGTTCGTGCCGCATTTCAAGCCGGGGAAGGAGCTGAGGGATCGGGTGAATGAAGATGAGGAAGAGAATTGAGTACTCGATATGGAGAGATGACATGGTTATATTTAAGCGTGTAGGGCTAAGTGTCTTGGTATTATGCGTAGCTATAACATCAATAGTATTTGTGTTGGAGAATCAACAGCCATCGACATTGCTTTTTTTGGGCTGGTCAACGCCTTCTCTTCCAATATCACTGTACGTCGTAGTGTCACTTCTGCTAGGCATGGTGGTCGGCCCCCTGATGGCATTCGTTGTCCGAAGCGTAGCCGGGCAAAAAAAGCGGTTTCGATGAGATTGTACCCATAGAAAAGCATTCTGCCTGCTCCGAGATTGCTTCGACCGCTGCTACAATACGCCAGCGATGAAGAGCAGGTCTTGAAGAAGTTCGTATTTATTCAAGAAATTGAAAGTATTTGAGAAAAACGAGCGCATCACTGCAGTGAGGTGCCGTACAAGAAAAGGGCGAGTGGGGTATGCAGAGTAGTTCATCCGAATCATTTGGGAATTCTGAAATCGATCTTCGGGCATTGGTGACGTCAATCTGGCGTAGAAAGTGGCTAATATTGTGTGTTGCACTTCTGTCAATGTTATTAGCTGCTTCGTATGCGTTTACGGCTAAGCCTGTTTACGAGGCAAAACTTTTCCTTATACCGCCTACGCAAAATGACATAGCTAATTTTAATTACGGGCGTACTCGTGAGTCCGATCTTGCGCCTCTAACAATCAAGGATATTTACGCCATCTTCCTTCGCGTACTTAACTCCGAGTCCCTCCATAGAGAGTTTTTTAACACAGTCTATTTGCCGAGTCTGTCAGAGGCAGAGCAAAAAAGTTCAAAAGACGCTTTATATGCTCGATTTTCAAAGGTATTGACAGTTACTCTTCCGGCTAGAGATGCAGGGGATCAATCGGCTGTATCTGTACAAGCGAATGATCCGGACTTGGCTTCTACTTGGGTTCAATTATACGCCGACCGGGCGGGAGTATTGGCAAAGGAGGAAATGATAAAAAACGTCTCCACCGAAAGCCAGGTTAGAGCGCGCAATCTTCTTCAGCAGATCACATTCATGCGGGAAAGCGGCATTCAGCTTCGGCAAGATTCTATTACGAAATTGCGAGAAGCGCTTCGTGTGGCAGAGGCAATAGGTCTAGAAAAACCCCCGATTATCACAGGTAACCCAGCAGTTGAGTTAGCGGGCAGCATGGATGGCCAAATTATCTACATGCGTGGTTCAAAGGCGTTGAAGGCGGAAATTCAAAACTTGGAACAACGCAAGTCAGATGATCCATTTGTAACTCATTTACGTGATCTTCAGTCAAAGTACGAGTTTTATAAGAGCCTCGATGTCAATCCATCTAATGTTTGGGTTTACAGGGAAGATGGCGAAGTTGATCGTCCTGACGCTCCAATAAAACCAAGAAAATCATTAATCTTAGCATTAGGGTTAATATTGGGTTTGTTGGCGGGCATTATGCTCGCGCTAATACTATATCTTTCCGATAGGAATCATATGAGGTCATAAGCCTGATTGATTTCAATTTAATTTGAATTTCGGCTTGGACTATATACCATAAACGGAATATACAACAGTACTGCCTAATATGTTAGAACTCTCAAGTATCAATTGAATAGTCGGATTTTATTGGTATGAGTGAGGAATTAGGTTTTGTGACTTTTGGGTAGTATTATATAACTTTGCATAGCTGTATTTGTAAAGAAACATGATATTGGTATCAATGAGTGGTCAGGAAGTGGCTAATATGATTAGCGAAAGAAAAATGCCATTCTATATTGTTCTATTTGCGTGCTTACTGGTAGTTCTTGGGGATCTGCGAAATGTTATTTCTCCTTTAGGCTATTGGATTCTGTGGGGGATGGTTTTCATTGTTGGAGTTTTTTCTGGTTGTATAAAAAAAACGTATTTTGACGCCGCTTTTTTTGGTGTTACCTGTGGATTTTTGGTGCTGGTTTTCGCGCTGTTAATTGTAGGTCTAGTTAATGCTGATATTTATACAGCTTATCAAGGGCTAAAATATTTAATGATTTATGCTTTGCTGGTGGTAGTTTATTCAAATTCGCAATTTCTTCAAGTTAATCAATTTTATTATATCGCTGCAATCTCAACTTTAGTTGGTTTTTCTGTTTTTCTGCTATGTAAGTACGTATTCGTCGGTTATTACATTTTACTCGGGGATGGCCGCCAAGGAAGTATGATTGCGTACCCAGGTGTGTTGTGGAAAACCAATGCGTTCTTTGCAGCTTTTATAGTGGCAAGAATTCTCAGTAGTTCTTTTCAGAAAATGATTCCAGCGATTTGTATTTTGTTGGCATCAGTGTATCTACTTTTAGCGGATTCAAGTCGTACGGGTTTTTTGTGGTTTTCGGTAATCGTGGCTGTATTTGCTATGCTGGTATTTTTAATCAATACAACTAAATTTTTATCCGTTTTGGCGATCGTATTAATGGTGGTTGGTGTATTTGCAGTTTTTAATTTGGATTTAATATATGGGTTTCTTGATGGTAAATCAATTTTAGTACTCAATAGATTGTTTGAAGGAGACCCTATTAGGTCGCAAATGATTAGTGATGGTATCGTCAACGCGGAAGCATGTTTACCACTAGGTTGTGGATTTCAAAGTTCGACTTCATTGGTGACCGGAACTCCGATGGTGATACATAACGTATATTTGGCAATCCTAGGTGATTTTGGTTTATTAGGTGAAATTGGACTGCTGATAATAGTTATGAGTCCAATGGTTGTGTTTGCAATGCGGGAGTGGATTGGTGGACCTAATCAAGGACCTCTTATACATTACAAGTTGGCTGCTTGTCTTGGTGCGTCGTGCTATTGCTTTATCTTACTCTTTCATCCTTTGAGTTCGGAAATGTCAGAGTGGGGGTACTGGGCCATTATGTTGTCTTGGCTGTCTCGCCTGTCGAATATACATTCAAGTGTGAGAAGGGATTCTAGCGCTGATACAGAGTTGAGAGTCTGATTTTGAAGTATCTAATTAAGAATATGGGTTTTCTATTTTTTGCACAACTTTGTGCTTATCTAATTCCAATACTTGAAATTCCGGTGTTGGCCCGGGCTTTGGGCGTTCAAGAATATGGAAAGGTAGTACTTATTCAATCTGTAGCACTCATGTCATCGTTAATTGTAGAGTACGGTTTTTCTTTAAGTGGGTCGCGCCAGGTTGCAATCGCTCGCGATGACAAGGGAGAACTATCCAGAATCTATGGAGAGGTGTTTTCTGCCAAATTGATCATCGTGTTAATTGTTCTTCTGTGTAGCGCGGTGCTATATGTCTTAAATGGCTCTTTATTTTTTGATGGTCCGCTAGTATTTTTCGGATTTCTATATTTTTTAGCTTTCGGTTTTAGCCCGTTCTGGTTTTTCCAGGGATTAGAAAAAATTAGTGTGGTGGTGATATTGGAGGTGATTTTACGTTTCGCGAGTTTGATTTTTTTATATTGGTTTGTTAAAGATGAGGGTGGTGCGAAGTTAGCGCTTGGAATAATGGCCGGATTTGGGTTGTTGAATACATTTGTCGGTAATGTTATGTGTATCAAAAGGGTTGGTAAAATACGCCTGTGTTTACTTGGGGGGATACAGCAGTTAAGAGTCGGCTTTCATGTTTTTATTTATAAAAGCTCAAACAATATATTGCTTAGTGCTGGCCCATCATTAGTGGGGGCAACATCTGGGCATGTGGCTGTTGCCTCTTACGTCCCGGCTGAAAAAATAATTCGTGGTTTTGTAGGGTTCGTAAATCCAATTCTTATAGGGTTTTTTCCATATTTGAATCGTCAATATCTATCATCTAGAGATAATACGATTAGGCTGTCATTGATGATTGTGGCTGGTATGTTTGCCGCGGGTATCCTCGCCGCTGGTTCAATATTTTTCGTAGGCGATTTTTTAATTCAAACAATTTTAGGTTCGGGTTTTATAATAGCAAGCAGCATACTAAAAATATTTGTATGGATTATTCCTTTTAGGTTAGCCAATCAAGCGATCGGGCTATGCATGTTAATACCGATGGGCCGGGATAAAATAACCAGTGGCCTTATGATGTTTTTTTCCATAATGTCCATGTTGTTTGCAGCATTACTATCAATTTGGTATGGCGTTAACGGGATAGTGATGGGTTTCGTTATCACTGAAGCATGTTTGCTGCTTGCGTTAATATTTGTGGTTGTAGATATAACGATAAATCGTCGGGCGAGGTAAAAGTTGTGATTACTGTACTTACAGCAACTTATAACAGAGCAACAACACTCCCACGGCTTTTTGAGAGCCTATGCGCCCAGACCTGCATGGAATTTGAATGGTTGATCGTTGATGACGGTAGTCTAGACGACACACAAAGTATTTTAACGGGCTTCGCTAGTTCGGCTCCGTTCAAAATTCGTATTGTTGAACAATTAAATAGTGGAAAGCATGTTGCATTAAATAGTGGTGCCGCTCACGTCAGTACACCATGGTTATTCATAGTTGATAGTGACGACGCTCTAGTCCCAAAAGCGATTGCAACGATTTTAAGCTCGATAGATCAACCAAGTGATGAAGGTACGGTCGGCTTATGCTATCGGAAAGCCTATTTTGATATGCAATTGTTAGGCGTTAAATTAAATGTTGGCGATATGCCAATAATATTGACACCTACTGGAGCAGGACATCTTTTTAAAGGCGATTTGGCCTATGTCTTTAAAACCGAAATGCTAATAAGGCATAAATTTCCCGTTTTTCCAGGAGAGAAGTTTGTTCCGGAACTGTATGTTTGGAATAAGATAGGTGACGAGGGGCTAATATATTTTTTTCCAAATGAAATTTTATATCTCTGTGATTATCTTGATGATGGTTATTCTCGGAATTTTTCTTCTAACTTGCGTAAAAACCCTAAGGGTTTCCTGGTTTTTTACTGGTCGCAAATAGGAAGGGAAATAAGTATATTTTTTAAAGCAAAATATCTTATTCGTTCCATACAGTGCTATTTATATACATTGCTTAACAGGTTTTCATGAATATATTATTTTTTATCACTAGTTTAGATGTAGGCGGAGCCGAGCGCCAGGTATTAGATTTGGCTCGACGGCTTATTTCCCGTAACCATAATGTATTGATTGTCTATCTAACTGGTTCTGGGCGATTGATATCGTCTGATAAGTCTGTTAGGGCCATAGGGTTGGGGAGTACGAAATCGATCTGCGGGGGGATTCGAAGCTTTTTGACGTTAAGAGCTTTAATTAAATCCTTCAAACCAGATGTTGTGCATTCTCATATGGTTCATGCAAATTTATTAGCGCGTCTGGTCCGATTAGTGACTCATGTTCCGCGACTTATATGCACAGCTCACAGTAATAATGAAGGTGGTAGGCTCAGGATGTATGCCTATAGGATGACAAATTTTCTTGCAGATGTAACTACGAACGTCAGTCGCGGTGCGGTTGAAGCTTTTGAGTCTAAAGGGGCAGTGAAGCACGGTCAGATGCTTGTTGTACCGAACGGAATTGATACGGATAAATTCAGTTTCGATGAATTGTCTCGCTCTAATATTAGAAGCGCTGAAGGGATCTCTGCGAATGAGAAAGTAATTTTGGCCGTTGGAAGATTAGTTGCCGCAAAAGATTATCCCTGCTTGTTGGGTGCATTTGAAATTTTATGCAGAGTTGACAAGGCCATAACGCTCTGGATTATTGGTGATGGAGAGTTAAAGAGCGAACTTATTGCGCTATGCAAAGAATTAGAAATTTTTAATCGCGTCAAATTTTTTGGAATGCGGGAAGATGTTGCAGGATTTTATAGTGCCACCGATGTCTATGTCCTTTCGTCTGCATGGGAAGGGTTTGGTCTCGTAGTAGCTGAAGCGATGTCAACCGAAAGAGTTGTTGTCGCCACGGACTGTGGTGGTGTAAAGGAGGTTGTTGGCGAGGAAGGGGGGCTTATAGTTCGGCCGGGCAAGGTGGAAGAATTGGCCGCCACTATCAGATTGGCACTCGATATGGATACATCAGCGGCCCGAGCACTCGGTCGACGCGCCAGGCAGAGAGTAATTGATAACTATTCGCTAGATGCCGTTGTAACCACCTGGGCGAATCTGTATGCGCCATGACGCAGGCTAGAGGCTCAATAAGCGCCCATTATCGCACCTCTTGCTTAATGCATGGTATCTTGTATCGATGCTGATTCAGTGTATAAGGTTACTGTATTACACTTCAATGTAGTTGCAGCAGCCGTGGAGCGCATTGCGATGAGCTCCGATCGCCTGCGATGACTTTATGGACGTTTGTTTAAATGAAGATAGTGTTAATGGGGACTACAGCGGCCTGTGTCCTAGGATTCAGAGCTGACTTGATTAAAACCCTTGTAGGAAAAGGGAATCAAGTGTTTGCATTTGCGCTTGATTTTGACGATGACACTCGAGCGAAAGTGAGGGCTTTAGGAGCCTTGCCTGTTGATTATGTGTTTAGTCGTACAGGATTGAACCCTCTAGGCGATATCATTAACACTTACAAGTTAGTCAAGTTGTTAAAGGTCATATCACCTGATATAGTATTTAGTTATTTTTCGAAGCCTGTAATCTTTGGAACTTTGGCCGCTGTGATGGCTGGAGTTAAGCGACGGATAGGTATGCTCGAGGGGCTTGGATACGTCTTTACAGAGCGACCCGAGGGAGTGGCACTCAAAGGAAGGTTGTTGAAGTTCATTCAAGTCTTTCTTTATCGAGTTTCCTTTCCTTTTTTGGAACGGCTGATTTTCTTGAACAAAGATGATCCTGTTGACTTGGTAGAAAAGTATAAAATCAAAGTGTCTAAAGTCAGTGTGCTTGGTGGTATAGGTTTGAATCTGTCAAATTATCCTTATACTGTTCCCCCAGTAGAGCCCATAAGTTTCATATTTGTTGGTCGCTTACTTGCAGAAAAAGGTGTTAATGAGTTCATTCAAGCGGCAAGATTGGTAAAACGTAAGTCTCCGAGTACTAGGTTTGTAATGTTAGGTGGTCTTGATGAGTCTAACCCTGGCGGTTTGACTTCTAACGGTGTCAGAGCACTTATCAGTGAGGGGTTGGTGGATCATCGCGGTCATGTCGATGATGTTGCTGGTTGGCTCGCCAGTTCCAGTGTATTTGTCCTTCCTTCGTATAGGGAGGGAGTTCCAAGAAGCACGCAGGAAGCAATGGCAATTGGTCGTCCGGTAATTACGACCGATGTACCAGGTTGTAGAGAGACAGTTATTGATGGGCTCAACGGCTTTATAGTCCCTCCATGGTCTGCGCAGGCACTTGCGGAAAAAATGATACATTTTATAAACAATCCCACGCAAATTGAGGCAATGGGGTTGCAGGGTTTTAAAATTGCCCAGAAAAATTTTGATGTTCGATTGGTCAATGAACGATTGATGAGCTATTTTCAATGAATAGGTCTTTGATATGCTGGTTTCGGTGAACAAATGGATTCTTATCGGGAAAAAGTACTATTGACGGGCGCTTCGGGGTTTGTGGGTGATGCAGTTTTGCATGACCTCTCTCGTCGTGGACTATTCGATCTACGTGTGGCGACTCGCAATCCAAATACCTTCTCTGGTATGGCGTTTGAGTCCGTATTATTTAACGGATTGAATGCGGAACAGAATTGGACTCAAGCGCTGGAAGGGGTGGATCTAGTTGTTCACTCTGCAGCTCGAGTGCATATTATGAAGGATCTAGCTGCTGATTCTATGACTGAGTTTCGTAGAGTGAACGTCGATGGCACATTGAATCTCGCATTGCAAGCGGCAGCAGCAGGCGTAAAAAGATTCATTTTCATAAGTTCGGTTAAAGTAAATGGTGAAGGTACACCCCTTGGTATTCCTTATACTGCAGACTCAGCCGCCTCACCAGTGGATGAGTATGGTATTTCGAAACTTGAAGCAGAAACGGGCTTGTTGGAAATCGCAGCCAAAACTTCTATGCAAGTTGTAATCATTAGACCGGTGCTAGTTTACGGTCCAGGCGTTAAAGCGAATTTTTTAAGTATGATGCGAGTTGTGGAAAAAGGCATACCGCTACCTTTTGGACGAATTAACAATAAGCGAAGCTTGTTGTCACTGGATAATCTCGTCGATTTCATATTTCATTGTATGATCCACCCTGCAGCAGCGAATCAAGTTTTTTTAGTCAGCGACGGAGAAGACCTTTCCACAACTGAGCTGTTAAGAAAAATTGCCAGTGCAATGGGTAAGAAATCCAGGCTTTTGCCAGTGCCTGTCGGGTTACTCAGGTTGATTGCACGGATTTTTGGTCAGCAGAAATTGGCTGATCGCCTTTGTGGTTCCCTTCAGGTCGATATTAAAAAAAATAAAGAATTATTGGACTGGGTGCCGCCACTTAGCATTGACGACGCATTAATAAAAACAGCAAAATATTTCCAAGGAAGCCGTAACCAATGAACGCCTGGTATTTGCTGCCCGTTATTTTTATTTGTTCGCTTTTTTTAACTAGATTGCTTCGCGTTTATGCGTTGTCACACAGCCTTATTGATGTTCCTAATGGTCGCAGTTCGCACTCGAATCCTACGCCGCGGGGTGGAGGGGTAGCGATTGTTCTAAGTTTTCTTTTATTTCTTCCTCTCCTTTCTATCGAAGGCTATCTCTCCTGGGCACAAGCCTTCGGATTAATCGGAGCCGGTGGAGTGGTTGCGCTACTGGGATTTCTCGATGACCATGGGCATGTGGCTGCGCGTTGGCGATTGCTTGGACATTTCATAGCCGCTTGCTGGGCGTTATATTGGGTGGCTAGTTTGCCACCATTAATTATATTTGGAGTCGATGTCAATATCGGCCCTTTCGCTTATATAATTGCAGCAATATATCTGGTTTGGATGTTGAATCTTTATAACTTCATGGATGGTATCGACGGAATTGCTAGCATCGAAGCGGTGACTGTCTGCTTAAGCGCTGTTTTGCTGTACTTTGTAAGTGGCTTTCCGCAGTTAATATGGGGGCCTTTGTTATTAGCTTTTGCTGTTTCAGGTTTTTTATATTGGAATTTTCCACCTGCACGAATATTCATGGGCGACGCAGGGAGCGGCTTTTTGGGTATAACGCTCGCGATTTTCTCTTTACAGGCAGCCAACGTTTTTTCAAATTTTTTTTGGTGCTGGCTGATATTACTCGGTGTCTTTATCATTGATGCGACTTTCACGTTGATTCGTCGTTTGCTAAGAGGAGATAAAGTTTATGAAGCGCACCGTAGCCATGCTTACCAATTCGCTTCGCGCCATTTTGGCAATCATTTTTCGGTGACTTTGGCCGTTGGCCTGATCAATATTTTTTGGCTGCTCCCTTTGGCATACCTCGTGGTAATCGATTTTTTTGATGGAGTGGTTGCGTTACTGTTTGCCTATGTGCCATTAATTTTCATTGCTGTGAAATATAATGCAGGTGGGGTAGAAGCCCGCTAACCTAATGATGTTCAGGTTATTTTCAACAGCTCTCTTGGGCATCTAAATATTAGCAATCATGTAGGCTGGCAGAGGTAGTAAGGTGTTCGGAGGATATATGGATAGATTGAGAGAGTTCCTTCTAGGCTTGCCGCGACGCCAGAAGCGACTAATTCAAGTTTTGACCGATACGCTGTTGGTCTGGCTAGCCCTATGGATGGCATTCGTTGTAAGGCTGGGGTTAGATGAGTTTATCAACCCGCTGATATATCACATATGGCTTTTTATTTGCGCGCCTATTATCGCTATTCCTCTATTTATTCGATTCGGAATGTATCGGGCTGTAATGCGATATTTTGGAAACGATGCCTTAATTGCGATTATCAAGGCTGTTTCTTTATCGTCGCTAACTCTCGGTATAGTAGTTTATTGGTATAGCAACCACGAAAACGTTGTCCCGCGCTCTATCATTTTTAACTACTGGTGGTTAAGTTTGATGATGGTAGGCGGTTTGCGTTTAGCGATGCGTCAATATTTTCTGGGGGATTGGTTTTCCGCAGCTCAACATGTCCCATTTACTAGTCGGGACAATGGTTTAACCAGGGTTGCGGTGTATGGCGCGGGGGCAGCGGGAAATCAACTTGTAGCAGCTCTGCGTATGGGGCGGGTTATGAGACCAGTAGCCTTTATAGACGATGACAGTACTATCGCAGATAGAGTTATCTCAGGCCTTCACGTTTATAAGCCAAAACATATCCAACAGATGATTGATGTTACGGGGGCGCAGGAAATATTATTGGCTATCCCATCATCTAACAGGGTGCGACGTCGCGAGATTTTAGGGTTTTTGGAAGGTTTTCCGTTACACGTTCGTAGTGTTCCCGGCTTTATGGACTTAGCCAGCGGTCGAGTAAAAGTAGATGATATTCAAGAAGTTGATGTTGCCGATTTGTTGGGGCGTGACTCAGTGCCCGCGCAGAGCGGGTTACTCGAACAATGTATTAAAAATCAAACGGTTCTTGTCACAGGTGCCGGTGGTTCTATAGGCTCAGAGCTTTGCCGTCAAATAGTAGCATTAAGACCAACCACTCTACTATTGTTCGAACATAGTGAGTTTAATCTATATAGTATTTTGTCTGAGCTAGAGCAACGGATTGCTCGTGAGTCATTACCCATAAAATTGCTGCCTATCTTGGGTTCTGTTCGAAGTCAGGAAAAGCTCTTGGATGTGATGAAAAGCTGGCGTGTCGACACGGTATACCATACCGCAGCTTATAAACACGTTCCAATGGTGGAGCATAATATCGCAGAGGGAGTTTTAAATAATGTCATCGGGACTCTCTATACTGCTCAAGCGGCTGTCCAGGCTGGAGTTGCCAATTTTGTGCTCATCTCCACAGATAAAGCTGTGCGCCCTACAAATGTCATGGGTAGTACAAAGCGTCTTGCGGAGTTGGTTCTTCAGGCGCTAAGCCAAGAAGTGGCGCCAGTAATGTTTGGTGATGTCGCTAACGTTTCTCAAGTGAATAAAACAAGGTTTACCATGGTCCGATTTGGCAATGTATTAGGATCCTCTGGTTCAGTAATACCGCTTTTTCATAAACAGATTAAATCCGGAGGGCCGCTAACGGTAACTCATCCAAAAATCACTCGCTATTTTATGACTATTCCTGAAGCCGCTCAGTTAGTCATCCAGGCTGGATCTATGGGTCAAGGTGGTGACGTGTTTGTTTTGGATATGGGGGAGCCAGTAAGGATTGTCGAACTTGCTGAAAAGATGATTCATTTATCTGGTTTTAGTGTGCGCTCGGAGAAAAATCATCAAGGTGATATTTCAATCGAGTTTACGGGTTTGCGTCCTGGTGAAAAGCTTTACGAAGAGCTCCTCATTGGTGATAACGTCGTCGCGACACAACACCCTATGATAATGAGTGCAAACGAAGACTATATCCCTTGGGAAACGCTTAAGACGAAACTCACTGAACTTCTTAATGCGGTTCGAGATGACGACTATTCGCGGGTTCGCCAAATCTTACGAGAGACCGTCAGTGGTTATACACCCGACGGCGACATTGTTGATTTTATTCATCAACAGCGTCGTATCGATCCTTAACTTCATTAAAAAAGTTGAAAAGCCATGTCTCGATTGAGCATGGCTTTTTTTTTCGATTACGTTTAGATCATTTATTCGAAGAGTCTGGATAGACGAGTCAAGCCTGGACCGCACAAGCGCATCGAATTATGTTTTCTGTAAAGCATTGATACTCCGAATCGAGTGCTTCGTTTTTTGCATGAATCGCTTTTCTATATTTACAAATGTAATGGTTGAAACTGCAACAATAGCTGGTATCGCTATAAGATTGATCGACCAAAAAGTATATTTGTTTATGGTAGATAAGTCTAAAAACAATGATGATGTTTTAAAGATGATAAAGAGTATTGGTAGGTGGAGAAGGTATATGCTGTAACTAATATCACTTAAACGGTTTAAAAATTGATAATGCAGTATTTTGGGGTTGGATATAGTAATGCAAAAGAAAAAAACAGAGGTGAGTACGAACCGTAGATAACCATATCCGGGAACTTCTAAAAGTCCACATATTAGAATAAAGATGATTGTAGCTGTAATTGCGCCGATGAATTTAAAATCTTTACGTATACTCTCTAATCTGTAAATGACTGCAGCTACAATCCCTGATAAAAAATACGCCCAGCACACCACGGCGGAAGTGCCTAAATCTATCGCTGCGATGATAATAGCTGCGAGCAACACCACAACTCTATATTTGGAATTGTAAGATATTGCGACTAGCGGGAGGACCGCATAAAATCGCCATTCGTGGATAAGTGTCCATGTTACAGAGCTGAGTGGGATTAAAGAGGTGTCTCCAATTTTCATCGGATTATCGATAAAGTTAAAAGATAATAGCCCTGCAATCGTGACTATTGTTTCCTTAGTTAGAATTGGCTGGCTTGAAGATAACATGGCGACTATTAAGACTATAAGCATTGAGAAGTAGTATAGAGGGGCTACACGTTTTAATCGGGATATGAAGAAGGAATTCCAATCTGTGTTCTTGGATTTAATTATCTTGTCAAAAAATAGGAAACCAGTGATGCAGAAGAAAATTTGAACTCCGAATGATCCTAGGTTGGGATAAATCTGACCCCAGGAAGAAAAGGTGGAGTTATTAATACCTAAGTTGGTAAGAGCGAATGGTGCATGATTAATAAAAACGAAAACTGCTGCAAGTCCGCGTAGTCCGTTTATAAATTTGTATTCGTGAGCGACTTCAGCGCTTTCTATTTTGGTTCTGAATAAAGATGAAAACATCACAAAAAATAATATTATAGCTGCTGAGATAAACGTTGTCTCGATGTTGTATTCAGTGTTCATTGTTGTGTGCTCATAAAATGTGTCTTTTCGTTAAGTGTAATTCGCGTAAGTTCGATGGGTCGGCAGGTAGATGATAAACGATGCTTGGCGTAAATTGCGAGTACTGTTGTGCAATTACCGTGGGCGATGGAAGTTGCTAGGTTGTTAGATTGGCATTGAAGAAATATGTGGGATTTTTTGCTTTGGTACGCGTGCTTTAGGGCATGAAGGCAAAGGTCCTGACGGATTTGCACGACGCAAGAGAGGATATGTTGTAAAGAGACCACTACGTCAAAGCGTTGGTTGGGAGATTTTGGAGCTCTTTGGCGAAAAGGGTCTAGACGTTTGATAACCTTAAAGGCACTATGCTTTTATTCGACACTGTAGGTTTTCGGAAATATTCGGAGCATAGTAAAAATGATTGGCTGTTGTTCGGTCAACGCTAATCATGAATATTGATCTTACGAGTTTGAAATCTACTTGGGTTGATTGAAGATGTTTGCGTAAGAATAATTGCTATGAAGTTTTATACATAAAGAATGCAGATAGTAGGAGGTCTAGTTGAAAGCGGAACAAGAACAATATGCGTGGGTTCATTGTATCAAAGCTATCGCCATTACTATGGTTTTAATTTTGCATGTGGCCGCACCGTACCACTATCAACTTAATGAACTTTCATTAGATCGTTGGCGTGTTGTAAATATGTATGAGGCTGTTGTCCGCCCCTGCGTTCCTCTGTTTTTTATGGTTTCTGGTTTTTTGTTATTAAGGTTTGATGAGCCTGCTGTTGATTTTATAGTTAAACGTATCAATAGAATCTTGATGCCTCTATCTTTTTGGACATTAGCCTATGTGCTCTGGAAAGTTTATTATGGTGGGCAGCGGTATGTGGATTTTGGCGGTGTTGTTCAAATGTTGTTTTTTCCTGTAAGTTACCATTTGTGGTATTTGTATGCAGTTATTGGTTGCTACTGCTTTTTGCCAATTCTTCGAAAATTTGTAGTAGGGGGCGAAACTAAATTATTGGCGTATTTTTTTGGTGTTTGGTTTTTTGCATCGGCATTGTTGCCGCTGTTACAAAAATATTTCATGTTGAAAAATCAAATCGATTTTTCGTTCGCCACTGGATATATAGGTTACTTCGTACTCGGGTATTTGCTGGGGGGGCGCGATTATTCCAAGATGCATGCAGTTGCTTCTGTTGCAGTTATTTTTCTAACTACAGCGGTTACTTACTATGCTACCGAAGTATTAACCGTGAGAAATAGTGGTGTGTTAGTGGGGGATTTTACCGCTGTGATGTCACCAAGCGTTATTGTCGCTTCAGCCGCTTGGTTTGTTTTAATTAGATATTTATCTTGTTTTGCGGGTTTTGAGTCTGCTAGGTCAAAGGCTTTTTTTATCTCTGTCAGTAAGGCCAGCTTTGGTATTTATTTGATTCATGTAATGTTTTTGGATTTGGCTGTTGCTTTTTACGATAAATATTTACTTGATGAGTTTAGTGATTTGATTTTTGTCATACCAATGCTCTCATTCGTGGTTTTCATTGTTTCATACGGAGTTGTTTTATTGGCCGGGCGCGTAAGGGTTTTGAGAAAAGTCGTGGGAAGATGATTGGGGTTGGGCGTCGAATTACGGAATTATTTGTAGTTGGTACGAAATATAAGCTTATTGGATGAGCTGTTCAATATTGTATTGACTGATAAAATGCATGGTCTCGTTGGGTGTAGAAGTTGGGCGATAATTTGAGTTTATTTCCAACTATTACCATGCATCGGGAGATGAAGAGTTCAGAAGCCGGGGGGTAATTATTTAAACGGCCATCATTGAAGACTGGCCAGCAATTTTGCTAAGCCGATGTTAATCGGTGTCTGATAAAATTGGTACTGCTCGAGCAGTCTTTGGTTGTTAGCCCGGGAGTGACGAATGTCGCCAAGGCGCGGCGGCGCATAAATAACAGTAGGAGTTACTCCTGCCACCTGACCTAAGTTGTCGATCATTTGATTTAACGTGATAGACTCATTAGTACCAATATTGATAGCGCCGATTTCGGTGTGGGGTGCTTCTAATGCCTGAACTAATACATTTACAAGGTCTTCGACATAAACAAAATCACGAGTCTGTTCACCATCACCGAATATCGTTATCGGTAGATTTTTTTGCGCCCTCTCACTGAAAATACTAATCACACCAGAGTACGGCGATGCTGGGTCCTGACGTGGGCCAAAGATATTGAAAAAGCGAAAAATTACAGGCTCTAAAGCATGTTGACGCCGATAGAAATCAAAATAGTACTCGCTCGCTAGTTTGTCAGAAGCATACGGAGTTAACGGTGCTTTTGGCGTTTGTTCGCAGATAGCTTTACCCTCTCCATTACTGCCGTATACTGCGGCGCTCGATGCAAATACCACGCGTTTAATTTTGGCTTGGTACATTGCTTCGCAAATGTTCAAAGAACCAATAAAGTTGCTTTGGTGCGTACGAACAGGATCTTCAACAGAGGCCTGAACTGAAGCTACGGCCGCTAAATGAGCAACCGCCTTACACCCGCGCATTGCTTGTGTTAATGCCGCGGAGTCGGCGACATCACCTTCGATCAGTTCGACATGAGGATTGTCCAGGGGGAGGTTAATGCGCTTTCCGGTGGACAAGTTGTCGAATACTCGTACGCTGTATCCTTTTGCTAGCAATGCGTCTGTGAGATGCGAGCCAATAAATCCGGCGCCGCCAGTAATTAGAATAGGGTCGTTAGCCATTGTGAAAACCTACGAAGTGATATTGAGCGTCATGATTGTATTTCCAAGTCCATTTGCTTGGGGTCTTGGAGTGTTCGCGGTGCAGAGTGTTATTGGCGTAATTCAATGGACGAATTGTCCCACATCATAGTGACCTAATCGAGTCAAAGCAGCGAAAGAGACCTGATCTACGACGAACAATGGGAATTGCAGAAAGGTATCCTCAAGACGATCGGTCACGGCTCTATTTCACATCGATTGCTTCACATTCTGCAACAAACGCCTTTTTGACAGGCTCCAGACATCGCCTAAGTTTGGAAGGCAGCTTCGGAAAAGCTGCTTTCTCAATCGATGTCATGGAGCTTCATTTATGCGTACTGGCTATTTCTACTCTCTGGTTTTTGCCC